>Ga0268265_10000396_pt1 | contig 46645 bp, 37 predicted proteins | sample KBSSwiS52_FD_190355 | JGI IMG/M metagenome (GOLD analysis project Ga0268265, IMG submission 190355) | Switchgrass rhizosphere microbial communities from Kellogg Biological Station, Michigan, USA - KBS Switchgrass S5-2 (SPAdes) (version 2) | ecosystem: Host-associated > Plants > Roots >...
GATCTTGCGCAGGATGCGGCGCATGATCTTGCCGCTGCGGGTCTTGGGCAGCGCCGGCGCGAACTGGATCGCATCCGGCGTCGCGATCGGCCCGATCTCGGTGCGCACCCATTTGACCAGGTCGCGACGCAACTCGTCCGAGGGGTCTTCGCCGGCGTTCAGGGTGACATAGGCATAGATGCCCTGGCCCTTGATATCGTGCGGCATGCCGACCACCGCCGCCTCGGCGACCTTGGCGTGGAGTACCAGCGCGCTCTCGACCTCGGCGGTGCCCATGCGATGGCCCGAGACGTTGATCACGTCGTCGACCCGGCCGGTGATCCAGTAATAGCCGTCGGCATCGCGCCGCGCGCCGTCGCCGGTGGTGTATTTGCCCGGATAGGTGGTGAAATAGGTCTGGAAGAAGCGATCATGGTCGCCCCACAAGGTGCGCATCTGGCCGGGCCAGGAGCGCGCGATCACGAGATTGCCCTGCGCTGGACCTTCGAGCACGACGCCCTCGGCATCGACCAGTTGCGGATCGACGCCCGGCATCGGTTTGGTCGCGCTGCCCGGCTTGAGATCGGTCGCGCCGGGCATCGGCGCGATCATCGCGCCGCCGGTCTCGGTCTGCCACCAGGTGTCGATGATCGGGCAGCGGCCGCCGCCGACGACGCCGTGATACCAGCGCCAGGCCTCGGGGTTGATCGGCTCGCCGACCGTGCCGAGCAATTGCAGCGACTGGCGGCTGGTGCGGGTGACGAACGCGTCGCCCTCCTTCATCAGCGCGCGCAGCACGGTGGGGGCGGTGAAGACGGTGTGGACCTGGTGGCGGTCGCAGACCTCCCAGATCCGCGACGGGGTCGGCCAGTTGGGCAGGCCCTCATACATCAGGGTCGTCGCGCCATTGGCGAGCGGACCATAGACGATATAGCTGTGGCCGGTGACCCAGCCGATATCGGCCGCGCACCACCAGACGTCACCGGGACGATAGTCGAAGCAGAGTTCGTGGGTGTAGCTCGCCCACAGCAGATAGCCGCCCGAACTGTGCAGCACGCCCTTGGGCTTGCCGGTCGAGCCGCTGGTGTAGAGGATGAACAGCGGATCCTCGGCGCTCATCGGCACCGGCGGGCAGGTGGCGGGCATTTCGGCGGCGGCCTCGTGATACCAGATGTCGCGGCCGTCCTGCATCGCCACGTCGCCGCCGGTGGCCTTGACCACCACCACCGCCTTCACGCTGGTGCAATGATCGAGCGCGGCATCGACATTGGCCTTGAGCGCGACCTTCTTGCCGCCGCGCCGGCCCTCATCGGCGGTGACGACGATGCTGCTGTCGCAGTCGGTGATCCGGCCGGCCAGCGCCTCGGGCGAGAAGCCGCCGAACACCACCGAATGGACCGCGCCGATCCGCGCGCAGGCGAGCAGGCAGAACGCCGCCTCGGGGATCATCGGCAGATAGACCGTCACCCGATCGCCCTTCTTCGCGCCCGCCGCCTTGAGCACATTGGCGAAGCGGCACACCTCGGCGTGGAGCTGGCGATAGGTAAATGTTCGCGGCGCGACGGCGGGATCGTCGGGTTCCCAGATGATCGCGATCGCATCGCCGCGCGCCTTCAGATGCCGGTCGACGCAGTTGACCGACACGTTGAGCATGCCGTCCGCGAACCACGAGATGCGGAAGTCGGCTTCGTTGAACGACCAGTCGCCGGCGATCTCGGGCCGCTTGATCCAGTCGAGCCGGCGCGCCTTGTCGAGCCAGAAGCTGCCGGGATCGGCGAGCGAGCGGCCATGCAGCGCGGCATAGCCGGCCGCATCGACCCGGGTCTTCTTCGCCCAGTCGGCGGGCACGGGAAAGAGATCCGGATCGTTCATCGCCATGGCGTCCTCATGTGCTCTTATAGAAAATTGTTCGGCCAGATCATCGTACGCCACATGTGGGCGGTCGGCGACCCGTCGAAGCCCAGCCCTTCGGCGGGTTCGCGGAAGTGGCGGCCGATGATGTCGGTGAAGATCTCCGGATCGGGGATCGGCACCGAATCGTCGAAGAAATAGATGTCGTAGAGCGTCACCAGCCGTGCGCTCATATACCAGCGATGCGCACGGGCGGCTTCGGCATCGCGGCGGATATAGTCGGGCGGCACATAATCGGGGCCGAAGAAGCGGACATAGCTGTCGGGATAGGCATAACCGACCGAGTCGTCGGCGAAATAGCGCAGGGCCTGGTGATGCTTGACGGCCCAGGCGACCTCCTCGTCGACATAGGGCGCGATCATCTGCGCACCCCAATAGCCATGGTCGGCGCGGATCAGGCAACCGTTGGAGATGTCGTGGACCAGGCAGGCGAGGACGATCCGCTCGTCCTGCCCCTCGTCGAGCGCGCGCGCCGCCGAGGTCAGCAGATGCCGCTCGGTGATGCCCATGAAGCGACAGCGGAAGAAATCGAGCAGCCCCGGTCTTTCGGGCATGCGCGGCAAAGCGGGATTGTCGCCCATCATCATCACCGCGCCGGGCGAGAGCCGCGCGAGCGATTCCTGCTCGCGACTCGGTGTCTCCGTCCCCATCGTGCCGACCGGCGCCGGAACGATCATCCGCTCGCGCCCCGCCTGCGGCCAGGGGCGCTCGCCGTCACCGGCGTCGGCGATGAGATGGTCGAGGCACATCGCCGGCCCCTGTGCCAAAGATGGTGGGCGAGGGGAAGGGGCCTGAATCCGCCGAGGCCGACTCCGGCCCGGTCAAACGGCGAATCCGCCCGGCACAATCTCTCGCCCGCAACGCGTCAAGCGACCGTGCCGTTACGCGACCTTCGCGCGCCGCACGCGTCGCCCGAAATGCATGCCCAGCGCCGCGCGTGCCGCGTTGATCGTGCGGCGATGATCGACCGAACCCGCCTCGACCTGAGGCCATTGGCGATTGTCGCGATGGCTATAGGCATCCCGCCATATCTTGGCGGCGACCCGATCGATTTCCTGCGGCTCCGGCTGGCGATCCTCGGTCATGCAGTCGCGCAGACTGTCGTAAAGCGATTTGCTCGTCAGGCATATGGGCATCATCATCTCCCTGTCACGGAACCGATGGCCTGCGTGTAGGCGACCATGAATTTATGCAGGTTTCCGTAACGTCAATGACGCTAGCAGCCACCCGCCGATTCGCAAGCGGAATCTGCAGCCGGGTTCACGCGATCTGATATCCGCCCGAATTCGACGCTGCGGTGTCGGCCATCATCGGACGACGCAGCATCTTGTCGACCTCCCCGGCATGGCGTTCCTCGGCGTAGATCATCTGCCGGGCATATTCCTCCAGCATGACCGACCGGCCCGCGACCGATTCGAGCAGCTGCCGGTAGAGCGAGAGATTGGCCTCTTCCGTTTCCATCGCCTCGCGCATGATGTCGCCGATGTCGTGCTTGTGGCTGTCGAGCAGCGGCCCGATCGCGAGTGAGGGATAGGCGCCGAGCAGCGTGATCATCTCGCCGGCCTGCTGCGCATGACGCAGCGACTCGTCAGCCTGGTCGCGCAGCCACGATATGATCGGGATGCGACCATAGCCGAACACCAGGAACGAATAATGCGTGTAGCGGATGACGCCCGCCAATTCCTGTTCGAGAATGCGATTGAGCAGGCCGACGACCTCGACCCTGTTGATGTCCGCCATCATCGGCTCCTCTCGGTTTCGGGTGCCCCCCGCACGCGCAAGATGCACCTTCCGGGCGCGAATGCCCAGAGAAACATGCGTGATCGCGGGTCGGCGCAGTCCGGCGATGTGGCACAATTCATGCTTTTGGACGACGGGCGCCGCCTATCCCGTTACCGCAAAAAAACGGCATCGCGACAGAGCGATAGTGCGTTTCGCAGGATTTCATATATCATCGGCGTGACGCCGGCACCCATTGCGATCTCGGGAGACGAACGTGGCAAGCAGTGACATCTTCTCCGCTTATGCGCAAAACTATCAGTCGCGCCACCGTGTGGAGATGTCGCTCGAGGCATATCTGCGCGGCGCCCGCGGCGATCCGATGATGTATGCGAGTGCGCCGGAGCGGCTGCTGGCGGCGATCGGCGAGCCGGAGATCATCGATACGTCGAAGGATTCGCGCCTCGGCCGGATCTTCATGAACCGCACGATCCGCACCTACCGGAGTTTCGCCGAGTTCCATGGCATGGAGGAGACGATCGAGCGAATCGTCAGCTTTTTCCGCCACGCCTCGCAGGGCCTGGAGGAGCGCAAGCAGGTCCTCTATCTGCTGGGTCCGGTGGGCGGGGGGAAATCCTCGCTGGCCGAGCGGCTGAAGGCACTGATGGAGGTGCACCCGATCTACGTGCTCAAGGCGGGCGACGAGATCAGCCCCGTGTTCGAGAGTCCGCTCGCCTTGTTCGACGCCGAGCGCAACGGCGCGATGATCGAGGACCAATATGGCATTCCGCGCCGGCGTCTGTCGGGGCTGATCAGCCCGTGGTGCCGCAAACGGATCGACGAGTTCGACGGCGACATCTCGCGTTTCACGGTCATCCGGATGATGCCGTCGCGCGTGCACCAGATCGGCATCGCCAAGACCGAGCCGGGCGACGAGAACAACCAGGACATCTCCTCGCTGGTCGGCAAGGTCGACATCCGCAAGCTCGAGATGCTCCCGCAGAACGATCCCGACGCCTATAGCTATTCGGGGGGACTCAATCGCGCGAACCAGGGCATGCTCGAGTTCGTCGAGATGTTCAAAGCCCCGATCAAGATGCTGCATCCGCTGCTGACGGCGACGCAGGAGAGCAATTATATCGGCACGGAGAATATCGGTGCGATCCCGTTCACCGGCATCGTCATGGCGCATTCGAACGAGTCGGAGTGGCAGAATTTCAAGAACAACAAGAATAACGAGGCGTTCATCGATCGCATTTACGTGATCAAGGTGCCTTATTGCCTGCGCGCGACCGAGGAGCGGCTGATCTACGAGAAGCTGATCCGCGGATCCGAGCTGGCCAAGGCGCCGTGCGCGCCGAGCACGCTCGACATGCTGGCGCGATTCGCGGTGCTGTCACGGCTGCGCGAGCACGAGAACAGCAACGCCTATTCGAAGATGCGGGTCTATGACGGCGAAAGCCTGCGCGAGGTCGATCCGCGCGCCAAGAGCCTGCAGGAATATAAGGATGCCGCCGGCGTCGACGAGGGCATGGACGGCATCTCGACCCGCTTCGCGTTCAAGGCACTGTCCGCGACCTTCAACCACGACACGATCGAGGTGGCGGCCGACCCGGTCCACCTGATGTATGTGCTCGAGCGGATGGTGCGGCAGGAGCAGCTTCCGAGCGAGATCGAGACGCGTTATCTCGGGTTCCTCAAGGGCGATCTCGCGCCGCGCTACGCCGAATTCATCGGCAACGAGATCCAGAAGGCCTATCTCGAATCCTATCATGATTACGGCCAGAACATGTTCGATCGCTACGTCGCTTATGCCGATGCCTGGATCGAGGATCTCGATTTCAAGGATCCCGATACCGGCCAGCTGCTCGACCGCGAGATCATCAACCAGGAACTGACCAAGATCGAGAAGCCGGCCGGGATCGCCAACCCCAAGGATTTCCGCAACGAGGTCGTCAAGTTCGCGCTGCGGATGCGGGCCGCCAACAATGGCCGCAATCCCTCCTGGACGTCCTACGAGAAGATCCGCGAGGTGATCGAACGCCGCATGTTCAGCCAGGTCGAGGACCTGCTGCCGGTCATCAGCTTCGGATCGAAGCAGGATGGCGACACCGAGAAGAAGCATAGCGAATTCGTGCGTCGCATGGTGTCGCGCGGCTATACCGAGCGGCAGGTTCGCAGGTTGGTCGAATGGTATATGCGGGTGAAGCAGGCAGGGTGACGGAGGCTGGGTGACGCGCTGATGCACATCATCGACCGACGTTTGAACCCCGGCGGCAAGAGTCTGGTCAATCGGCAACGATTTCTGCAGCGCGCGAAGACCCTCGTTCAGAAGGCGGTCCGCGACAGCCTGAAAGATCGCAGCATCAAGGATCTCGACCAGGAGAGCGAGGTCACGATCGTTCGCGACGGCGTGCAGGAGCCGACGCTGCGCCGCACCGCGACCGGCGGCAATCGCGACCATATCTTCCCCGGCAACAAGGATTATGTCGAGGGCGACATGATCCCGCGGCCGTCGGGCGGCGGCGGCGCGGGCAATAATGCCGGCAGCGGCGACGGCGAGGATGAGTTCCGCTTCGTGCTGACGCGCGAGGAATTCCTCGATCTGTTCCTCGACGACCTCGAACTGCCCGAAATGGCCAAAAGGCGGCTGGTCGCGGGCGATGCGCAGGGCGTCCGCAGCGCCGGCTATACCACCAGCGGGTCGCCCGCGAGCCTCTCGGTCACGCGCACGATGCGCAATTCGCTGTCGCGCCGGATCGCGCTGCGCCGGCCGACGCGCGAGGAGATCAGGCTGATCGAGGAGGAGATCGCGCGGCTCGAAGCGCCCGATGCACCGGACGCGCCCGGCGAGCTGGAGCGGCTGCGTGCCGAACACGAGCGGCTGGTGCGCCGCCGTAACCTCGTTTCCTACATCGATCCGATCGACCTGCGCTACCGGCGCCATGAACCGACGCCGAAACCCATCGCGCAGGCGGTGATGTTCTGCCTGATGGATGTGTCGGGATCGATGACCGAGCATATGAAGGATCTGGCCAAGCGCTTCTACGCGCTGCTGCATCTGTTCCTCAGGCGCTGCTACCGACATGTCGAGGTGGTGTTCATCCGCCATACCGACCGCGCCGAGGAGGTGGACGAGCAGACCTTCTTCTACAGCCAGGAAACCGGCGGCACTCTCGTGTCGAGCGCGCTCGAGCACATGCTCGGCGTGGTGGCCGCGCGCTATCGGCCCGACGACTGGAACATCTATGTCGCCCAGGCCTCCGACGGCGACAATGTGCCGAGCGACAATCCCAAATCGATCCGCCTGCTGGAGGAGAAGATTCTGCCGATCGTGCAATATTTCGCCTATCTCGAGGTTGGCCGCGACGGCGATCCTATGGCGATGGGCATCCCGTCGCGATCGAGCGATCTGTGGGGAGCCTATGACAAGGTGGCGGGGCCGAAGGGGCGGATGGTGATGCGCAAGGTTCATCACCGCCGCGAGATCTATCCGGTGTTTCGCGAACTGTTCCAGCGCCGCGCGGCCGGCGACCGGGTGTCAGGACGATGAGCACCGGGCCCGGACCTTTGCTGTTCGAGGGCGGAGACTGGAGCTTCGACCTGCTCAAGCGCATCTTCGATGCGGTAGAGCGGATTGCACTCGAGGATCTCAAGCTCGATACCTATCCCAACCAGATCGAGGTGATCACCGCCGAGCAGATGCTCGATGCCTATTCGTCGACCGGCATGCCGCTGTTCTACAAGCACTGGTCGTTCGGGAAACAGTTTCTTTCCAACGAGATGCTCTATCGCAAGGGCATGACCGGCCTCGCCTACGAACTGGTGATCAATTCATCGCCGTGCATCAGCTATGTCATGGAAGAAAACAGCGCGATGATGCAGACATTGGTCATCTCGCACGCTGCATTTGGCCATAATCATTTCTTCAAGAATAATTACCTGTTCAAGCAATGGACCGATGCGGAAGGCATTCTCGACTATCTCGAATTCGCCCGGAACTATATCACCAGCTGCGAGGAACGCTACGGGCAGAACCAGGTCGAGCGGCTGCTCGATGCGGCGCATGCGCTGATGCGCCAGGGCGTACACCGCTATCCGCGCGCGCAGGCGCGCGATCTGAAGATGGAGGCGCAGCGCGAGAACGAACGTCATGCGCATCAGGAGCGCGTCTATGACGATCTCTGGAGGACGATGCCCAAGGCGCCGAAGCAGGCGTCGACGCCGGCCGGCGATCGCCGCAAGGCGCTCAACCTGCCGCAGGAGAACATCCTCTATTTCCTCGAGAAATCGGCGCCGCGGCTGCAGGCGTGGCAACGCGAGATCCTCCGCATCATCCGCCTGATCGCCCAATATTTCTATCCGCAGATGCAGACCAAGGTGATGAACGAAGGCACCGCGACCTACGTCCACTATCGGATCATGACGATGCTGCATGAGCGCGGGCAGCTGGGCGACGGTGCGTTCATGGAATTCCTCCAGTCGCACACCAATGTCTGCCATCAGCCGACCTTCGATTCGGGCCATTATGGCGGCATCAATCCCTATGCGCTGGGCTTCGGCATGATGCAGGACATCGCCGGCATCTGCGTCGACCCGACGGCCGAGGATCGCGAATGGTTTCCCGATATCGCCGGCAAGGGCGATCCCGACGGCGTGCTCAAGCACATCTGGGCCAATTATCGCGACGAGAGCTTCGTGGCGCAATTTCTGAGTCCGCGGCTCATCCGTGCGTGGAAGCTGTTCAAGCTGACCGATCATCAGCAGGATCCGGCGCTGAAGGTCGATGCGATCCACAACGAACGCGGCTATCGCAACATCCGGCGCGCGCTCGGCCGGCATTACGACATCGGCTGGCAGGAACCCGATATCCAGATCGTCGACGTCGACCTCACCGGCGATCGCCGGCTGATGCTCGAACATCATGTCACCAACGGCGTCAGACTGGCGGAAGGCGATACCGCAAAGGTGTTGCAGCACCTCGCCAACCTCTGGGGCTATGAGGTCTGTCTCGACGAACTCGAGCGCGAGGGTGGCAAGTCGCTCAAGCGCCACAGCGTCAAGCCGCAGGGGAGCGGCCTTGGCGAGACGGCGGCGTGAGCCGGCAGATTGCGAGACTCTTCCCTTTTTTCGGCAATTGGACTAAACGGCGCGACTGGAATTCTAGGGACTCGGGCCTGCCTGGCGCCGCAGCCTGGCAGAATCGTGCAAACCCGTCGATCGGCGATGGTGACCTTGCGCCCGCACCCTCGCCTGTGGCGTAAACGCTGTGCAAAGACAGAATGGACAGGAGAGCGTTCATGTTCGACACCAACGATCAAGCCGAATTTCTGGGCCGCGCGGAGATGCACGAGCAGCTCGCGGGTTCGACCGGTGACGTCCCCGCCCGCAAGATGCATCTGGCGATGGCCTCGGAATATCGGCGCAGGGCCATGGCGGCCGGCGGCGTGCTGGAGTCGTGCGAACTCCGCCAGGCCGGCTGAGCGCCGGCGACGGCATCCGGGTGGCGGCCAACCGGCGCCGTCCCGTGCAACGGGTCGGCATTCCCTCGCCAAGGCGGACGGTTGCACCGCTTTCTTGAGCTTCGACCATAAGCTGGCCAAGGCGGCGACGGGGCGTTCGACGGTGAGGGTCGAGGAGCCTTGATTGTCTGCGCGGCCGGCTTGCAATGGAACAGGACTCGCGCAGCCCGGTCGAAGCGATCAGCACGTTTCGTCGGCAGCCGGGCGCTGGCCTTCAATTGGCGTGCGTACGCAATTGCGGTGGCTGGCCGGGAATCAGCAGGCCCTGGTCGACGCCGCTCGGACGCTGCGATCCGGCCGAGAACCGATAGTCCCAACAGGTGAAGTAAAAGGCGCCGGGCGTCGCAACCGCCTGCCGCTCAAGCGCCCGGAACGGACCGGTATTGACGGCGCCAAGCTGGGGTACGAGGTTGATGTCCGTGCCGCCGCCCAGTCTATGCGAGATTGCATGACCGCGATGATAGGCCGGTCCGTCGCCCAGTGGATGGCCCGCCATCCGCGCCTTGTCGCGGGTGCTGTCATGCCGGCCGCGACTGACGCCCCAGGCGGCGAGCAACCGCCCGGCATCGACGTCGAACAGATATTGGAAGCCCCCTGTACCGACTTTCGCCACCTGCGCGCTGCCGTCCCACGCATAGGCGTCCAGCCAGACGCCGATCAGATAATCGCTGACGCGAATCCAGTCCTGAACCGCGCCGGTCATGAGTCCCGCCAATCTCGGATAGCTTGCCACCGAACCTCTCCCGATCGACGCGACCCGTTGCGATGTGCCACTCCGCCGCTCCAAAGAAAAGGCCGCCCCGCACGATCCGTGCGGAGAGGCCCTTCCACCTGCATATTGCAGCCGGTCAGTTCAGCACGCCCGCGAGCACGGCGCCGATGATGCCGCTGGTGATGCCGACCAGCACCGCATCATGGCCCGACTGAACCCAGCGATAACCGCGCGGCGCGTCGTACAGACGATGGTTGCGGGGTTGCTGGACGACCCGATAGTTGCGGGCATAGCGGGCGTCGAAACGCTGGCCCTTGGCCCATCTGTGCTGCTGGACCTGACGCTGCTGGACCTGGCGCTGCTTGACGATCTTCTTCGTCACCGCGGTCCGGTGCGGCTGGGCCCTGACGGTCTTCACGACCACCCGGTCGTCGCCGTGGCGTGGCGCGGCGGCGGCCAGAGTGGGAGCGCTCACCAGCGTTGCGGCGAGGGCGGCAAGAATGAACCTCTTCATGATGCATATCCTTTGCTTGACGCCCCTGCGGCGTCGACAAACCCAATCTGGCCCCCGGGTGTCGCAGGCGTTTGTCGGCAGTCACGGAAATTGGTCGCGAAATGTCCCGGATGCTGGTTGGGCTTGCCATGTGGCATGCGGCTTTCTAGTCCGCGCGCTCTTCCGCCCAGCCGGCGAGCGATCATGAGAGGCCAATGACCATGCGCGCATTCATCTTCCCGGGACAAGGCAGCCAGGCCGTCGGCATGGGCAAGGCCCTGGCCGATGCCAGCGCGGTCGCGCGCGAGATTTTCCAGGAGGTCGACGATGCGCTGGGGCAGAATCTGTTCCGGCTGATGGCCGAGGGTCCGGAGGATCAGCTGATTCTGACCGAAAATGCCCAGCCGGCGATCATGGCGAACGCGATCGCGACCTTGCGCGTGCTGGAACGTGAGGGCGGCGTCAGCCTGGCCGACAAGGCCGACTATGTCGCCGGCCATTCGCTGGGCGAATATAGCGCGCTGTGCGCCGCGCAAGCGCTCGATCTCGGTACGACCGCGAAGCTGCTCAAGCTGCGCGGGCAGGCGATGCAGGCCGCGGTGCCGGTCGGCGTCGGCGCGATGGCGGTGCTGCTGGGCGCCGATATCGACAAGGCGCAGGCGCTGAGCGACGCCGCCGCCCAGGGCGAGATCTGCACCGTCGCCAACGACAATGATCCCGGGCAGGTGGTGATCTCGGGACACAAGGGCGCGATCGAGCGCGCGATCGCTATGGTCAAGGATCATGGCATCAAGCGCGGCATGCTGCTGCCGGTCTCGGCGCCGTTCCATTGTCCGCTGATGCAGCCGGCCGCCGACGCGATGGCCGACGCACTAGCAGGCGCCGCGCTCAACGCGCCGCTGGTGCCGGTCTACGCCAATGTCACCGCCGCGCCGGTCGCCGACCCCGCGACGATCCGCGACCTGCTGGTCGCGCAGGTCACCGGCCGCGTGCGCTGGCGCGAATCGGCGATCGCGATGGAAGCGGCCGGCGTCACCCATTTCGTCGAGTTCGGCGGCAAGGTGCTGGCGCCGATGGTCAAGCGCAGCGCGACCGGCGAAATCGAGACGATGAGCGTGATCTCGATGAACGATATCGAGGCGCTGGCAAAGATTTTGTAGGTCCTCGAGACCGCAGATACGGGGAAAGCGATGATGTTCGATCTTACAGGCATGACCGCATTGGTGACCGGCGCTTCGGGCGGCATCGGGTCCGCGATCGCCAGGGGCCTTGCCGCTCAGGGCGCGCGGATCGCGCTGTCGGGCACGCGCGAGGATGCGCTGAAGGCGGTCGCGGCGGAATTGTCGGGCGATCCGGTGATCCTGCCATGCGACCTGTCCGATGCAGCCGCGGTCGACGGGCTGGTGCCACGTGCGGTCGAGGCGCTCGGGAAGCTCGATATCCTCGTCAACAATGCCGGTGTCACCCGCGACAATCTGGCGATGCGGATGAAGGACGAGGAATGGGACACGGTGATTCGGGTCAATCTGGAGGCGGCGTTCCGCCTGATCCGCGCCGCAGCGAAGCCGATGATGAAGGCGCGCTTCGGACGGATCGTCTCGATCACCTCGGTGGTCGGCGCGACCGGCAATCCGGGGCAGGCCAATTATGCCGCGTCGAAGGGCGGGCTGACCGCGATGACCAAGGCGCTGGCGCAGGAACTGGCCAGCCGCAACATCACCGCCAATTGCGTGGCGCCGGGTTTCATCGTGTCGGCCATGACCGATGCGCTGCCCGCGGCGCAGAAAGACGCGCTGACGGCGAGAATTCCGGCCGGCAGGCTGGGCGAGGGGGGTGACGTCGCCGCAGCCGTCGCTTATCTGTCCAGTCGAGAGGCGGCCTATGTCACGGGCCAGACAATCCACGTGAACGGCGGGATGGCGATGATCTCCTGAAGCCGCCGTCACGCTGAACGCCGGGTGAACCGGCGGGGCTTGCCAGCGTTCGGGCAGGCCATTAGTGCATCCCAAAATCTGAAGAGAAGGACCGTTTATGAGCGACACCGCCGAGAGGGTGAAGAAGATCGTCGTAGAGCATCTCGGCGTCGAAGCCGAAAAGGTCACCGAGGACGCGAGCTTCATCGATGATCTGGGCGCCGACAGTCTCGACATCGTCGAGCTGGTGATGGCGTTCGAGGAAGATTTCGGCGTCGAGATTCCCGACGATGCAGCCGAGAAGATTTCGACCGTCAAGGACGCGATCACCTACATCGAAACCCACAACAAGGGCTGATCCCCGTTCGGGACGCGCCGCCAGGCGACGCCCCGGCGGACTCGGACCGAAGGCATGTGGTCGCAGGACCCAAGGCCGCACAAGACGGCTTCCCGACCCGCTACGAGGGGGCCGGGAAGCCGTTTCGCTTTGACGCCGTTTCGTTTCGAAGAGAGTTTGGAGAGTTTGAATGCGCCGTGTCGTCGTAACCGGTTTGGGGCTCGTCACGCCGCTCGGCGCCGATGTCGAGACCGCCTGGGCCAACATCATCGCCGCGAAATCGGGCGCCGCCACGATCACCCGCTTCGACGCGACGGATTATGCCTGCCGGATCGCCTGCGAGGTCAAGCCCGCCGACCATCCCTACGGCTTCGACCCCGGCAAGCGCGTCGACCACAAGGTCCAGCGGCAGGTCGACCCATTCATCATCTACGGCATCGATGCCGCCGGCCAGGCGCTCGAGGATGCCGGCCTCACCGAAATGAGCGAGGCTGAGCGCTTCCGTGCCGGCTGCTCGATCGGCTCGGGCATCGGCGGCCTGCCGGGCATCGAGAGCGAATCGCTGGTGCTCGCCGCCAAGGGGCCGCGCCGTGTGTCGCCGCATTTCGTCCACGGCCGGCTGATCAACCTGATCTCGGGCCAGGTCTCGATCAAATATGGCCTGATGGGCCCGAATCACGCGGTCGTCACCGCCTGCTCGACCGGCGCGCATTCGATCGGCGACGCCGCGCGGATGATCGCGCTCGACGATGCCGACGTGATGCTGGCGGGCGGCGCCGAGGGCGCGATCTGCCCGATCGGCATCGCCGGCTTCGCGCAGGCGCGCGCGCTGTCGACCAATTTCAACGACGCTCCCGAAAAGGGCAGCCGGCCCTATGACAAGGACCGCGACGGCTTCGTGATGGGCGAGGGCGCCGGCGTCGTCTGTCTCGAGGAATATGAGCACGCCAGGGCGCGCGGGGCGAAGATCTATGCCGAGGTGATCGGTTACGGCCTGTCGGGCGACGCCTATCACGTCACCGCGCCGCATCCCGAGGGTTCGGGCGCGTTCCGGGCGATGGAAATGGCGATGCGCAAGTCGGGCCTCGCGCTGTCGGATATCGATTACATCAACGCCCACGGCACCTCGACGCCGCTCGGCGACGAGCTCGAACTCGGCGCGGTGCGCCGCCTGTTCGGCGACGCGATGGGGAGCTTGTCGATGAGTTCGACCAAATCGGCGATCGGCCACCTGCTCGGTGGCGCCGGCGCGGTCGAGAGCATCTTCTGCATCCTCGCGATGCGCGACCAGATCGTGCCGCCGACGCTCAACCTCGACAATCCCAGCGACAATTGCGCGGGCGTCGATCTCGTCCCGCATGTCGCCAAGCAGCGCTCGGTGAAGGCCGTCCTCAACAACAGCTTCGGCTTCGGCGGCACCAACGCCTCGCTGGTGCTGCGGGCGGTCTGAGGGCAGGGGAGAGAGGCTCAGTCCTTTGGCCCGCCCCACGGCCCGTAAAGCACGCGCGAAGTCAGGCGGCTGGCTGAAGACCGTCCTGATCGCGCTGGTGGCGATCGGCGTGATCGGCTGGGCGGTGTCGGCCTATGTCGGTCCCTGGTACTCGGTCGCGTCCCGGCCGGCGAAGGAAAAGCCGATCGAGGTCACCGTGTCGCGTGGCGATTCGCTCGCAAGCGCCGCGGCCAAGCTCGAGCAGGCCGGCGTGATTTCGTCGGCCGATCGCTTCCTCAAGCTGGCGAAATTGTTCGGATCGAGCGATCCGATCAAAGCCGGCGAATATGGCTTCTACAAATCGGACGGCTGGCGGAAACATCTCCGGACGATGCAGTCGGGTATCCCGATCCAGCGCTTCGTCGCCATTCCCGAGGGGCTGCCGTCGGTGATGGTCTACGACAAGTTGATGGCCGAGAAACTGCTGACCGGCGGCATAGCCGTCCCCGAAGAGGGTTCGATCCTGCCCGACAGCTATAGTTTCGAACGCGGCGAGAGCCGCGCTGCGGTGCTGAAGCGCATGCAGGCGGCGATGACGAAGACGCTCGATGCGCTGTGGAAGACGCGCAAGCCCGGCATCGCCGTGACCACGCCGCGCGACGCGATCATCCTCGCCTCGATCGTCGAGAAGGAGACCGGCGTCGCGGCCGAGCGCCGCACCGTCGCGGCGGTCTATTCCAACCGGCTCAAGCGCAACATGCCGCTGCAGGCGGACCCCACGGTCATCTATCCCGTGACGAAGGGCCGGCGGCTCGGCCGGCGCATCCTGCGCTCCGAACTGCAGGCGAAGAACGGCTACAACACTTATGCGATGAACGGGCTGCCGGTGGGGCCGATCGCCAATCCCGGCAAGGCGTCGATCGCCGCGGTGCTCGATCCGGCGCAGTCGAACGCACTCTATTTCGTCGCCGATGGCTCGGGCGGCCATGCCTTTGCCGAGACGCTCGACCAGCATAATGCCAATGTTCGCAAATGGTATGAGCTGCGGCGCAAGCGCGGCGATATGTGATCGCCTCAGTCGATCAGTCAGACCGATATTATCATGTTCTCCGGTGCGCCTTGGCGATTGCGCCCGATGTTGCGCTGCACCATATGCAATGCAGCGGCGCATAAAGCGTTGCAATCATTCAGCACCGGAGATTTTCATGATCGGACGCACAGTCCCCAACGTCACCCTCAAGACCCGCGTGCGCGACGAAAGCGTCGGCGGTCCCAACCCCTTCCGCTGGCAGGATGTCCACACCGGCGACCTGTTCGCGGGCAAATTGTCGGTGGTGTTCGCACTGCCGGGCGCGTTCACGCCGACCTGCAGCACCGAACAATGCCCGGCCTATGAGCGCAGCTATGACGACTTCAAGGCGGCCGGTGTCGACGAGGTCTATTGCCTCTCGGTCAACGACGCATTCGTGATGTACCAGTGGGGCAAGACTCTGGGCATCGAGAAGACCAAGCTGCTGCCCGATGGTTCGGGTGATTTCACCCGCCGGATGGGCATGCTGATCAACAAGGACCATCTCGGCTTCGGCGCCCGTTCGTGGCGTTATGCGATGGTGGTCGAGGACGGCAAGGTCGTCGCCTGGTTCGAGGAGCCCGGCATCAACGATAATGGCAGCGATGCCGATCCCTATGGCGAATCGAAGCCCGAGCCAGTGCTGGCGTGGCTCGAGGCCAACCGCGCGCAGCTCGCCGCCGCCGCGTAAATTTCCCCTCGAGGGTCGCAACATATCCCCTCTCCCGCTTGCGGGAGAGGGACAGGGCCGCGCAGCGGGCCAGGGTGAGGGCCTGAATCCTCGGCGCTCCTTACAGGCCCTCACCCTCGCCGCCTTCGGCGTCTTTCCCTCTCCCGCAAGCGGTAGAGGAAAGGATCGCACAGCCGTCAGAGCGTCAGCCCCAGTATCTCGTCCTGCCCCGACAGGATATTGAGCGTCTGGACCGCGGCGCCCGCGGCGCCCTTGCCGAGATTGTCGAGCGCGGCGACGAGGCGGACCTGGCTGCCGTCGGGACTCGGGAAGATGAACAGATCGAGCCGGTCGGTGCCGGCGGCATGTTCGATCGTCAGGCCCGGCAGCGTCTCCGCCGGCATGACGCGGACGACGGGGGAGGGTAGATACAGCGCCTCGAGAACCGCGCGGATCGCCGCCGGCGTCGGTGCGCCGGGCATCGCAGCGAGGTGGAGCGGCACTTCGACGATCATCCCGCGAAGCGTTCGGGCGACGGATGGCGCGAAGATCGGCGGGTGGACGAGACCGGCATGGTGCCGCATCTCGGGCACATGCTTGTGCGCGAGGTTGAGGCCGTAGCTGCGCCAGGCCGTCTCCGTATCGCCGCTCTCGAATTCGGCGATCATCGCCTTGCCGCCGCCCGAATAGCCCGAAACGGCGTTGACTGTGACCGGCCAGTCGGCGGGGACCAGACCGGCAGCGACCAGAGGCTTGATGAGCGCCAGAAAACCGGTGGGATAGCAGCCGGGATTGGAGACGCGCATCGCCGCCGCGAGGCGATCGCGGCCGTCCGGCTCGATCTCGTGAAAGCCGTAGGTCCAGCCCTCGGCGGTGCGATGCGCGGTCGACGCATCGATCACGCGTGTGTGGGGGTTGTCGATCAGCGCAACGGCTTCGCGCGCGGCATCGTCGGGCAGGCAGAGGATGGCGATATCGGCCGCGTTGAGCGCCTCGCGCCGCGCGGCGGCATCCTTGCGCTTGTCCTCGGGCAATTCGATCCGGACGAGATCGTCGCGGCCGGCGAGCCGCTGATCGATCTCGAGACCCGTCGTACCGACGCCACCGTCGATGAACACCGAAATCGTCATAGACTCAGCCTCTTGGCGCGCATTTCGACCGGACCGGCAGCGGAAGCCAGTCGCGCGAGGACGTCGGCCAGCGGTTCGACCACGACGGCGCCGGCCGATCCGGTGGCATGGATGATCCGGTCGGCATCGGCCATCAGGCCGACATGGCCCGGAAAGAAGATCAGGTCGTTGCGGCTGAGCGCAGCACCGGGCGGCAGGTCGATCCCGAGCGTGTCGCGCTGCAGATCGCTGTCGCGTGGGGCGGCGATGCCGAACGGGGCGAGCGCGGCCTGCACCAGCCCCGAACAGTCGATGCCGGCGATGCTGCGGCCGCCCGCCAGATAGGGGCTGCCGAGCATCGTCTCGGCGATCGCGGCCGGATCTTCTGCTACGGGTGATTCTTCCGGCGGATTGCGATCCGTGCCGAGGCCATCGAAGCGGACATAACCGACATAATGGTCGTGCACGCAATAGCCCCACGCCCAGCCGCCACCGATGTCGAGCGCGGCGAAGGCTTCACCGCACAACAATTCCGACGACTGTGCGCCGGCGGGGCGATCGAACAGGGGGAGGATGGCCACGGTGCAAAAGAGGACCAGCGGCTGGGCATAATGGGGCGCGAACAGCCGGCCAGCCAGCGCGACATCGGCGACGTCGCGGCGCGCGGCATGGACGCGCGGGTCGTAGATCCAGGACCTGCCGGTCAGGGCAAAACGGTCAGGCGGTGAGACGCTCGCGCTCTTCGAAGGCGGTGTGATCGTCGATGAGATTGCCGAAGCCTTCAAGAAAGTCCGTTCCTTCGCCCGTGTGCGCGACGAAGATATTGCGGCGGTCCGCTTCATCGCGCTGGCGGCGCAGATAGCCGAGCGAGCCCAGTCTGTTCAAGGCGCGCGTGACGACGGGCTTCGAAACGTTGAGACCACGCGCGAGACCGCGGACGGTGTGCGGGCCCGGCGTCAGATAGACCAGCAGCATCAGCGCCATCTGCCGGTTGGTGAGATCGGGTTCGCCGGAGCGGACATAGTCCACCAGCGTTTCCATCCACCCGTTCAGGCTTCGCTCGAGCACTCGCTCCACTCCACAAATATACGCACTCGTGTAATGAACGCGCAAATGCGAGGCTGGTTTCGTCTCCGGTTCGTTTAAGCTGCGCCGCGATCGGGCGTCGCTCGCTCAATAGCGACTGCGAAGCAATTGCCACGCGGCGCGCAGGCCCAGCGCTTCTCCGCCGCGCGGACGCCCCGGCTTTGCCGCGGGACGCCAGGCGAAGGTGTCGAAATGCGCCCAGGCGATCGATGGCGGCACGAATTTCTGGAGGAACAAGGCCGCCGTGATCGACCCGGCGAAGCCGCCATCGGGGGCGTTGTTGAGATCGGCGACGTCCGATTTCATCATCTCGCCATAGCCGTCCCACAACGGCAGCCGCCACAGCGGGTCGTCCGCTGCGGCGCCGGCTGCGAGCAGGTCGGTCGCCAGCGTCTCGTCATTGGCGAACAGGGCAGGGAGATCGGGACCGAGCGCGACGCGGGCAGCACCGGTCAGCGTCGCGAAGTCCAGGATCAGTTCGGGTTTCTCCTCGGCGGCGCGGGCGAGCGCGTCGGCGAGGATCAGCCGGCCTTCGGCATCGGTGTTGGTGATCTCGACCGTCAGCCCCTTGCGACTGGTGAGGATGTCGCCGGGGCGGAAGGCGTCGCCCGCAATCGCATTTTCGACGGCGGGGATCAGCAGATGCAGCCGCACCGGCAGCCGCGCCGCCATCACCAGCCGCGCCAGCGCCAGCGCATGCGCCGCGCCGCCCATGTCCTTCTTCATCAGCCGCATGCCCGACGACGGCTTGATGTCGAGTCCGCCGCTGTCGAAGCAGACGCCCTTGCCGACGATCGCGATGCGCGGATGCGCGGGCTTGCCCCAGACCAGTTCGAGCATGCGGGGCGCGCGCGCAGCATCGGCGGCGCGTCCGACCGCCGCGACCATCGGGAAGGCGCCGTTCAGCGCCTTGCCCTCGGTGATCACGGCCTTGACGCCATGATCGCGCGCCAACGCCTCGATCTGCGCCTGGAGCTCGGGCGGCCCCATGTCGGCGGCGGGCGTGTTGACGAGATCGCGCACCAGCGCGACCGCCTCGGCCAGCCGAACCTGCTCGTCGATGCGGGCGGCGTCTTCGGTCAGCAGCACGCGCGCGCCCGTGGGATTTTCGGGTTTGCGGTAGCGATCGAAGCCGTATTGCGCGAGCAGCCAGCCGAGCGCGGCGGCGGGCGGACTGCCGGCCGCCAGGCGATACACACCTTCGGGCAGGATCGCGGCAGCCTTGGCGAGGCACCAGGTTCCGGGCGAATCCGCCTTGGCGACGCCAGCGGCGACGCTCCATTGATCGGCCTTCTCGCCCGGCAGGATCGCCAGTTCGGCGGTGGCACCGGTGAATTTCTGCGCCGCCAGCGCCGTCCGCGCGCGCGCCGTCTGGGTCTTCAGCCAGTCGTCGAACCCGGCCTTGTCGGTCAGCGCGATTGAGATGGCGGGCTGCCCACGATCGGGCTGGAGCAAAGCGGCGAAATCGGTCATTCTGTCTGCTAGAATATTTCGGGACGGGGGTGGAGCGAAATGATCCGGCGAGCAGGATTGGTCTTGATGATGGCGGCCGCTTTGCTGTGCGGCGCCTGTTCGATGCGCGGCCTCATCGACAAGATGGTCTCCGACGAGGATCGCGCGCTGGCGATGCGCACGCTCGACCAGATCCGGAAAGGCGATGCGGCCAGCCTGACGCCGCTGCTCGCGCCGGAGATCAGGGCCTCCAGCCAGGGTGAATTGATCAAGGCGAAGTCCGAATTCCCGGCGGCAGCGGGTTCCACCGAGATCGTCGCGTTCAACACCAGCAGCAATTACACCAACGGCGTCACCAGCAAGTCGAAGTCGTTCACGCTGGTCACCACCGACCAGCAGCTCTGGACGACCACCACGCTGCAGTTCCAGGGCAATGACGGGCCGCTCATGCTGACCGGCTGGCGCGTCGTCGGCGCGAAGGAAAAGCCGGCTGAACTCCAGTTCCTCGATACGATGGAGACCGTGCTGCCGATCGTCGGCATCGTCGTGCTGCTGTTCGTCGTCGGCCTGATCGCGCTGATCGTCTTCCTGGTTCGCCGGTCGCAGCGCAAGGCCCGCGAGCGCGGCTATGGGCCGTCGCGGTAGGAGGTGAGCGATACGCTTTGTCCCTTCCCCCTTGATGGGGGAAGGATACGGAGACTTGGCGGCTTTGCCGCCTAGTCGCAGTTGGATGGGGGTGATGTTTGGCGAATGGCTCTACGCCGAACATCACCCCCATCCAGCTCCGACTAGGATCCGCCAAGGGGCGGACCCAAGTCTGCGCAACCTTCCCCCATCAAGGGGGAAGGACGCCGATCCTTGAAGAACCGCCTTAAACCGCAACCCCGAACAGATCATGGTCGTCGGCATCCTCGATCTCGACGCTGACGATGTCACCCTGCTCGAGACCCGAGGCATCGCGCAGATGGACCTCGCCGTCGATCTCGGGTGCATCCGCTTTCGACCGCCCCGTCGCGCCGCCATCCTCGTCGACGAGATCGATGATCACGTCCAGCGTGCGGCCGATCTTCGCCTGCAGCTTGGCCGCCGAAATCGCCGCGGTCTTTTCCATGATCCGGGCGTAACGCTCTTCCTTGACCGCTTCGGGTACCGGATCGGGCAAGGCGTTGGCCGCCGCACCCTCGACCGGTTCGAAACGGAACGCGCCGACGCGATCGAGCTGGGCTTCGTCGAGCCAGTCGAGCAGATATTGGAAATCGGCCTCGGTCTCGCCGGGGAAGCCGACGACGAAGCTCGATCGCACGGCGATGTCGGGGCAGATCGCCCGCCACGCCTTCAGCCGTTCGAGCACCTTGGCCTCGTTGGCCGGCCGCTTCATCGCCTTGAGCACGCTGGGCGACGCATGCTGGAATGGGATGTCGAGATAGGGCAGCACCAGTCCCTCGGCCATCAGCGGGATGACCTGGTCGACATGCGGGTAGGGGTAGACATAATGCAGCCGCACCCACGCGCCGAGCTTGCCCAGTTCGCGGGCGAGGTCGGTCATGTGCGCGCGGACCTCATTGCCCTTCCAGGGCCGCGGCTGATGACGGATGTCGACGCCATAGGCCGAGGTGTCCTGGCTGATGACCAGCAATTCCTTCGTGCCCGCCGAGATCAGTTTCTCGGCCTCGCGCAGGATCGCATCGGGACGCCGCGAGGCGAGGTCGCCGCGGATCGACGGGATGATGCAGAAGGCGCAGCGATGGTTGCAGCCCTCCGAGATCTTCAAATAGCTGTAGTGACGCGGCGTGAGCTTCAGCCCGCCCTCGGGCACGAGATCGACGAACGGCGAGGGGACGGGCGGGGCGGCCGCGTGGACCGCGCCGACCACCGCTTCATATTGATGCGGCCCGGTGATCGCCAGCACCTTTGGAAAGCGCGCGCGGATCAGCTCGGCTTCCTTGCCCATGCAGCCGGTGACGATGACACGGCCATTCTCGGCGATCGCTTCGCCGATCGCTTCGAGGCTTTCTTCCTTGGCGCTGTCGAGAAAGCCGCAGGTGTTGACCAGCACGACGTCGGCGCCGGCATAATCGGGCGACAGGCCGTAGCCGTCGGAACGCAGCTTGGTCAGGATACGTTCGCTGTCGACGAGTGCCTTGGGGCAGCCGAGCGAAACCATGCCGACCTTGGGCTGGGTGGGGAGTATTGTTGCCATGAGAGGCGCGCACATAGGCGCAGTTCGGGCAAATGTCATCCCTTGCGCAAATCGGTCGTGTCGACCGGCAGCGGCGTCAGGACTTGAGACGAAGCGCGCCCATATAGTCGAGCTTGCCCAGCGGTACGCCCTTGGCGCGCAGGATGCCGTAGGCGGTGGTCGCGTGGAAATGGAAATTGGGGATCGAGAAGGACAGCAGGAAGCCCTCGGCGGTGAAGATCCGCTCATTGTCCCCGACGCGGAACACCATGTCGGTGCCTTCGCGGGCATCGATCTGACCGGGTGCGATCTGGCGCAATCCCTCGCGCGTCTCGTCGATCAGCGCCTGCAGCCCGGCATAGTCGTGCGCGGGGCGCTGGCCGGGGAGAAAGAGCGTCCCGCTCATCACCGCCTCGATCGCGCCGATCGAGTGGTAGGCGAGTTGCTGGACCTGGAAGCGGAACGGCCGCATGTCGGCGACGATGCTGGTTTCGACGATCTCCGCCGGATCGATGCCGGCATCGCGGCAATGCGCCGCACCGCGTTCGAGGAAGCCGGCCGCGCCGTCGAGGATCTGCAGAAATCCCGGGACGCTGATCTCGTACAGCGAAATCGGCAAGACGATCGCTCCATCAATCCCTGATCCTGGCCTCGACCTTCACGCGTTGCCACAGCGCCTCCTTGTCGTCGATCGGCAAGGCGGGGAAGGCGGCTCCGGCCATCGTCTCCATCGCCCTGAACCGGCCCTCGAACTTGGCGTTGGCGCCGCGCAGCGCGGCTTCGGGATCGACGCCCTTGTGCCGCGCCCAGTTGACCACCGCGAACAGGAGGTCGCCGATTTCCTCCGCGACATGCGCCGGCGTTTCGGCCTCGGCAACCTCGAGCATCTCCTCCTCGATCTTCTGGCGCGGTCCTTCCTCGTCGGGCCAGTCGAAGCCCGTCCGTGCCGCCCGCTTCTGCAGCTTCTCGGCGCGCAGCAGCGCGGGCAGCGGCAAAGCGATGCCGGCCAGCGCGCTGCCATCATCGTTCTTCCTGCGTTCCTCGGCCTTGATATTTTCCCACGCGCCCGGGCCGCCGCTGCCGTCGCCGAACACATGCGGGTGCCGCCGGACCATCTTGGCGCAGATCGAGTCGATGACGTCGGTCAGCGCGAACGCGCCGGCTTCCTCGGCCATGCGGCTGTGGAAGACGACCTGGAGCAGGAGATCGCCGAGTTCGTCCTTGAGCGCGGTCATGTCGTCGCGCTCGCAGGCATCGGCAACTTCATAAGCTTCCTCGATCGTGTAAGGCGCGACCGTGCGGAAGTTCTGCTCGAGGTCCCAGGGACAGCCGCCGACCGGATCGCGCAGTCGCGCCATGATGTCGACCAGCGGCGCGATCGAGGCGGCGGGGACCGCAGAGGTCGTCGGGGCAATGAGGTCGGTCATCGGCAGCGGCCCTTCTTCTCGTACTTTCATTCCTGCCCGCCATTTGGGGAAGTCGCAATCTGCGCCCCATCGAATTGTCACAACCGTCGATGCAGCGCGCCGGACGAAGGGTTCAGCCCACCGTAGGCATTTTCAGCGGGAGCGACGGAGGAAGCTCGCGCGCTGTTAATACTGTGCGAAGCCAGGTGTTGAAAGGCCTGGCGACGCCGTCATACATGGCAAAGTTCACCAGCAGGGAATAACCGCCTAAAAATGTGAGAACCCCCAACGAAGGACCATAAGGGGAAAAATGCGCAGCCGATAACACCGCCATTGGCAGTATGAACATTAGAATAAATATAGGAAAGTGATTAAATTTATAGACCAATATCGTTTGGTAATCATTCTGTGTGACCGTCATTTTTCCGGATAATAACCCGCCAAACACCCATTTGTCTCCGCCGGGCCGCGGCTTTGGCCGCCCTGAATTCAAAAACTTCTGCCGAAGATATATCGTATCTCCATCTCGCGTGAAATTTTCTACCGTTTCGGCGCGAAGCGCCTCCTCCAAATGCGCTGCAGGATCGACATGTGGTATCGAACCCGCCGGGAACCGGATTTTTCCTGAGACAGAGATAGGGAATGGCATCAGCGCGATTTAGCTGGAAGGGCTTAATTTGACAAAATCACATTAGCGCGGCGCATTTGAGGCGAGGCGAGCGGTTTGGCCTGTGGATGGAAGAAATTGGTATTGACCTGTGGCTGATGAACTGATTCGTTTACCCTAACCGAAGTAGAGTACGGAGGGCGAAGTGGGTTTTGCAGTTCGTCAAGTAACGGTATGCGCGGGTGACGCTTAACGGTATCGTTGGTCGAGAGTATCGCCGAAGCCTTTGCGGCGTTTGTGAAGCGGCAGAGCGGTTTCTTTCGAACATCGACGCGAGACAACACAGCGGTGGCGCGTCGGTATCTTCATGGACTGGCGCAGGCGGAAGACTGCACGTTCGAATCGATGGCCGCCGTGGTTGACGCGGGGTGCGCACAGCAGTTCCAGCATTTCATCAGCAACTCGCCATGGGACCACGAACCCGTGGTCGCGCGGATCGGCGTGGATGCAGACCGTCTGCTGGGCGGCAAGCCGGGCAGCAGCCTGCTGATCGACGAGAGCAGTTTCCCCAAGCAGGGCAAGCATTCGGTCGCCGTGGCGCGGCAATGGACGGGGCGGCTGGGTAAGGTCGACAATTGCCAAGTCGCAGTGTTCGGCGTGCTGACGGACGGCGAACGCCACACGCCGGTCGACATGCGGCTTTACCTGCCCAAACGCTGGATCGAAGACCCCGCACGATGCGAGAAGGCCGGGATACCGCAAGCCTTCTGCAAGCTGACGTCCAAAAGTGAACATGCGCTCGATATCGTGCGTCAGGCCCGCGCGCGCGGGATGCGGTTCGAGTGGGTCGGTGTCGATGCGGGCTATGGCAAGGAACCGGCCTTCCTGCGGGCACTCGATGACGCGGGCGAGATATTCGCCGCCGATGTGCATCGCGATCAACGCATCTGGACCCAGGACCCTGAACTTCACGTTCCCGAGGCCAAGCCCGGTCGCGGGCGGCAATCGACGAAGCTGCAGGCCAGAACGGCGCCCGTGACCGTGGAAGCCCTGGCTGCGGGGTTCGGTCCACAGGACTGGGGGCGCCAGATCCTGCGCGACAGCACGCGCGGCAAGCTGCAGGTCGATATCGCGCACCGGCGGGTCTGGCTGTGGGATGGCGAGGAAGCCCGGCCGCGGTGCTGGCACCTGATTGTCCGGCGCGAGGTCGGATCGGAGAAGACGATCAAATACAGCTTGTGCAACGCCCCGGCCGATACACCGGCACTTCGCCTGGCCCAGATGCAGGGGCAACGCTATTGGGTCGAACGCAGCTTCGAAGATGCCAAGGGCCAATGCGGCCTCGCCGACTATCAAGCCCTCGGCTGGCGCTCATGGCATCATCACGTCACCATGGTGATGCTGGCGATGTTGTTCATCGCCGAACAACGCGCTGCCCAGCAGCCTGGCCTCGATCTGCTGACACCACGCGACATTGTCGAAATGCTCAAGGAGACATTGCCCCGAAAACCCGAGGGAAAGGACGCCCTCGTCGCGCGCATCAACCAGCGGCATCAAAGAAGACGCCAGGCAATCGAATCCCGGTTCCGCACCCAGAAGGCCCGCACGTAGCGATGACCGAAAAATCCACCGGAGAATGTGACTCTGTCAAAGTAAGCATCGCGTACATCTACAAAGCGCTGATGCGGCGGCGTTTGACGGGCGATGCCGGGATCAACCCGAACCGCGGCCATAATCCGCGTAAGCTTTCGCCCGTGCAGGAGCAGTCTCTGGCGGTGCACATGCGCTCGCGGCTGGGGATCACTCTGGCGCAGGCGCAAGCCTGGCTTTTGTTCGAGCATGGTGTGCAACTCAGTACCGGCGCGACCTGGAACGCGGTGCATCGCCTTGGCCTCACGTTCAAAAAAAAGCCCTGCGCGCAGCCGAGCAGGATCGCCCCGTCGTCGCTGCGAAGCGCAAGCTGTGGAGAGCGGCGCAACCGTTCATCGACCCTGAGAGCCTCGTCTTCCTCGACGAGACGGGCGTCAACACGAAGATGGCGCAGCTGTATGGCTGGGCGCCGGTCGGCGAGCGGTGCCTCCACAGCGTGCCGTTCGGGAACTGGAAGACCATGACCTTCATAGCCGGACTGCGGCTGAGCGGCATGACCGCGCCGTGGGTACTCGATGGCGCAATGGATGGCGATGCCTTCCGCATCTACGTCCGCGACGTCCTTGGCCCCACGCTCAAGCCCGGCGACGTCGTGGTGCTCGACAACCTGCCCGCCCACAAGGTCGCCGGCATCCGCGAGGCAATCGCCGATCGCCGCGCCCAGCACTTCTACCTGCCGCACTACAGCCCCGACATAAACCCGATCGAGATGGCCTTCGCCAAGCTCAGGGCGTTACTCAGGCAAGAGCCCGCACGAACCGTCGAAACCCTGATCGCCCGCATCGGACCATCCTCGATCGCTTCCTCCCCGTGGAATGCGCCAACTTCTTCCAGGCTGCCGGCTATCAACGCTCAAGATGAAAATGCTCTAGCGCGTCAACACCAGGGCCTTTTCCGCGATCCCCCGCATCGCCACCGCGCGATAGCCCAGCGAACAGATTCCTCCCGCGCCACGGTCAGGATCGCACCCGCCACGCGGCGAAAGGTTGCGATCGACCGTCCAGCCCTGCGAGACGGCGCTAACAGTCGATGGCGCCGACCATGCGGGCGGGCTTGCGCGACCGATCGCGCAAGCCCGCCCGACACTTTCACCACTTGAACGACAAGGTCGCGCCGAATTCCCGGGGATTCATGACGTTGACGGTCGAATATCCGGGTACGAACGGACCGCCGACGACAGTGCCGGTCTGCACCTGGCCCAGCGACGTGTTGGTGATCCGATGCTGATTAAGCAGGTTACGAGCGAAGACGTCAAATTCCCATTTGTCGTCATTGGAACGAACGCCGACGAACAGGTTGACCAGCTCGCGATCCTTGAACTTGTATTGCGCCTGCCACCAATTGTAGCTTGGGGTGTAGGTCACCAGCGCGCGGATGAACGGGGTGACGCTCTCCATCGGAAAGCGGACCTCCGTGTTGGCGTTCAGGCTGAAGTCCGGCGTGTTGGCAAGGCGATCGTTGATGACGCAATAGCTGATATTCCCGGGACCGGTCACGGCGGGAACAGGGGCTGCGGTGTTCGGTCGACCCGTTTTCGCATAATCATTGCATGGCAACCGGGCATTGTCCCACCGCGCCTTGGTGTAGGCGGCACTGACGTTGAGGTCCCAGTTTGGAGTCGGGCGCATGTCGAGCGTCGCCTCTACCCCCTTGATCTTGGCGTCGCCGTTGTAGTTGAAATCGAACGTGCCATTGGGTCCACCCGGATTGGTCGGCGATACCCAGTAGATGCTCGTGAAGCGGCTGAGGAAGCCATCGAGCTTCTGATAGAAAGCGGCAATACTGTAATTGACCTTTCGGTCGAAGAGCGAGCCTTTCAACCCGGCTTCGAAAGAATCGGTCTTTTCCGCATTGGTGCGGATCAGGTCGTTCGATATGACGGACGGCCCGGCGACCTTCGTGCTGCCCGAACGGAAGGAGTGTCCGTAAGCGAAATAGACGTTGGTATCGTCGGTGATCGCATAAGTGATCGTAGCTCCGCCGGTGATCGGCCTGTCCGTATTGCGTTGCAGATTGGCTGGAATGATTTCGACGGGCGGCGAATTGATGAAGCCGGACAGGCCCTGCTGGGTCGTCTGGTTGCCGCGAATGATCGAATAACGCAGACCGCCCTGGATCGTGAGCGGACCCGATCTGTAGCTGAGATTGGCGTTGAACGACCACGTCGTCGACCGGACAGGAACGGTGACGAGAACGCTGAGCGGCAACTGATTGGGAATGGTGTACGGCGCGAAATTGCCTGGGCAACCTGCGGGCGCGCCGCCAACCAGAGCGCAAGGCGGATTGACCTGCGCGCCCGGCGCCACGGGATACAGGAAGAGGCTGTTTTCCTGATTTACCACGGTCAGACCGGTCTGGTGGGTGTAGAACGCGCCGACGCCCCAGCCGAAGCCTTCGCCGGTATTGGAGTTCAGGCGAAGTTCGGCAGTGTCGACCTTGTAAGGCGTGACGATATTTGAAGTCTGGATGTAGCCCGGAATCGCGTTCGCCGCATCGAGATCGCGCTCGATCTTCAGCTTGGAATACTGGTGCGCGCCCACGAACGAGAGGGTTGCAGGCCCGAGATCGTAGTCGAACTGCAGATTGAGCAGATGGGTGTTGTTCTGATTGCGGAAAATGCCCTCCTGCACGGCGCCGCGATCGGTGACGCCCAGTGCGGGGCCCGATCGGACCGTTGTATCGGGGGCGAAGGGGCCGCCGCCGAATTCCGGCGGAAGGAATATCGACGGCAGGCCGAACACAGTGCGGTAGATGCCGAACGGATTGCCGCCAGTGCCGACCACCTGCTGGAACTGCCGATTGTCCGCGGTCAGGTACTGATAGCTGAGATAGGCGGTGAAGTCGCTGCTCGGCCGCCAGCCCAGCGTGATGCGGCCGCTTTCCGTGCGGCTCTGCGAGCGCTGGCCGCCACGATTCACGTCGCGCACGTGATTGATCCGGTTGCCGTCGACCAGAGCGGCGACGCGGATCGCCAGCGTATCCGAGAAGGGCAGTGAAACGCCGCCCTGGACGTTGTACCCGGCGCGATCGGTTCCCGTGCCCTGGAAATAGCCCTCGATCTCATTGTAATTGGGCTTGCGGGTCGAGATGGTGATCGAGCCCGCGGGCGCCGATAGGCCGCGCAGCAGGCCCTGTGGGCCGCGCAGCACTTCGATCTGCTGGATGTCATAGATCGCCGTGTAAGCGGTCTGCGCATCGACGGGAATTTCGTTGAGATAGACCCGGACGGCCGGTCCGGTGCCCTGATCCGGATCGAAGGTGATGCCGCGCAGCGTGGTGGTGTTGTTACGTCCCGTCGTGTTGGTCAATTCCAGGCCCGGGGCGAGCTGCGACACGTCCTTGACGTCGAAGATCTTGAACTTCTCGAGATCTTCGCCGGTCGCCACGTTGACCGACATCGGCACATCCTGAAGCCTCGTCGCCTCGCGCGTGGCGGTGACGATAATGTCGTTGCTGGACACGGTTTCCTCGCTGGCCGCCGACTGCGCCTGTGCAGTCGAAGCCATCGCCAGCAGCGAACCGCCGAACATGAACGCGGATATCCGGTGGTATTTCATCCTATCCTCCCTATGGTCGACCTGTGGACGGCCGTTCCCGATACGCCAGAATTAAACGCTCCGTTCGAAATGCGCAACACCAGAATTGACGCGAATTTATAAGCCGTGACCCGCCGGACCGGCAGTTTGCGTCGAGAATGGCCATTATCGCGACGCGTTCACACGACGCCGTCGTCCGATCCCGGCAACCGCGACATACCAATGAGGGCGGCACCGCTAAATCGTGCAACTATATCCATATTCTTCGTGGAAATTTCGTGATGCATCTCATTGTTGAGACGAGCCAAAAATCGGTTCGTGATGCGTTCCCATGTTGACCAACCCACTTTATGACATGCCTTTGCAACCGACTTCACCGGCTCGGCTGCTCCCCAACCAGCGTCACAGGACCGATCAACCCGGACGGCCGCAAGGGAGCGTCGGGCTTGTAAGTCGGGAAGGTGGTGAATGCGACTTGCTCGCGCCGGGCTGGGCATCTCCGATCAGGCGATTGACCTACGCCCGGTCTTCCATGTGGACGTTTTGGTGCGGCTTGTCCGGTATATAAGTTCTCCGGAATAATAGCGAACAGCCGGATTGGCTGATTGGTCGCGCGGGACCAGGCGGTCCATGGTGTGCTCGCAGGAGCGCCTCGGTCCTCCTGGAACAAGACCTGCCATGGTCCGGCAATTGTTGCGAGCGTGCTAATGGTCGTCTTGGCAATGGTGCGATGGTCACTACGAGTGTCCGTGCGGAATACGACGAAGAAGGCATGCCTGAGCGCCGCAGGCGTTTAGTCGAGGCTCGCGACCGCACACATTACGTCGATGCTGCTGCGGCCATTCCCAGTTTAGCCCGTCCGCCAGCACCATCTCAAACGACCTGGTTGCGGCATAGTGCCGGTGATCCCGACATGGCTTGCGCGTGCTAGCGCTTTCCGGCCCATGGCTTGACATTGACCAATAGGTCCCGTTATCTGTACGGTACCGTTCGATTTTTAAGAGCGGGACAGGGGTATCGCTTAGGGCTAAGCACAAGCAGTGCGGCCACGGGTGTGGGGTTCCCCGGTACGATGACAGAACAAGGGGATGGAAGCTTGATCGTCGGACAAGAGGTTGATTGGCCCGCAAGCATATCCCGGGACATGCGATGCCGGAACGACTACGAGCGGTCCTGCCCCCCCGCGCACGTCGAGCCCCGGCGTTGCTGGCGATCGAGGAGTAGTATCGCCTTTGTAGCGATGCTATTGCTCCAGCCAGCTTCTCTAAGAGCCCAGGACATCCTGTATGCACAGGATCAGGGAAAGGCGGTTGAGGCGAAAACCGTGATACGCGGTCGATGGTCGCACCGGAATCTTTCGCCGGACGTCCGAGCCGATGCGGCGCTGGCTGCTATGACGCATCAGGAAAAGATTGCTATCTTGAACGCGGACCCGATTGGCGTGCCCCGCCTCGGCATTCCCGCAATTAAAGAAACGGATGCGAGCCTGGGCGTCGCGAATATCGGGAACATGCGAAAGGGTTTTGTCGCAACGGCTTTGCCAGCTTCCCTGCTTTTGGGCTCGTCCTGGGACACCGACCTGGCGTTCCGGGGCGGCGCAATGATTGGATCGGAAGCGCGCGCCAGCGGCTTCGGCATCCTCCTGGGAGGGGGGGCAAACCTGATCCGCGACCCGCGCGCGGGTCGCAACTTCGAATATATAAGCGAAGACCCGCTACTCACGGGCGTGCTTGCGGGTCGATCGATTGCAGGTATTCAAAGTAACAAGATCATTTCGACGGTGAAGCATTTCGCTTTCAACAACCAGGAAACGGGCCGGGCCGTCTACTCGGTCGACATGAGCGAACCGACCATGCGCGAGACCGAGTTGCTCGCGTTCCAATTCGCGAACGAGATCGGAAAGCCCGGTTCGGTCATGTGCTCCTACAATCGTGTCAACGGCGTGTACGCCTGTGAAGACAAGTTCCTGCTTCTGGATGTCCTGAGGCGGGACTGGGGGTATAAGGGTTTTGTCATGTCGGACTGGGGCGCGGTCCACTCGACCGAAGCGCTGGTCAAAGGCCTGGACAAGAAATCGGGTGGCAATATCGACACCAAGCTGTTCTTCAGCAAAGAACTGGAGCCAAAACTCGCGGACGGTACCATCCCCTATGCTGCAGTAGACACGGCGGTGCGCCGGATACTGCGCACACTCTTTGCCAGCGGACTTGTAGATGATCCGCCAGTTCAAAGCGCAATCGACTATGATGCTCACGCAGACATCGCCCAGGCTGCGGCTGAGGCCGGCATGGTGCTCTTGCGGAACGAAGGAAATCTCCTGCCGCTCGCTAGCACTGCAAAGCGTATCGCCGTCATCGGTGGGCATGCCGACATCGGCGTCCTGTCGGGCGGCGGGTCGTCGCAGGTCGTACCGATCGGGGGCTTCGCTCTGGAAATGCCGCATAAAGGTCCAATCAGGCGCAGCTATGGTGGAACCGCGCCACTGGCAGCTTTACGCGGCGCATTTCCGGCTGCTCAGGTGGACTACGCCGACGGCAAGGATGTCGCTGCCGCCGCTGATCTGGCGCGCAAGGCCGATGTGGCGATCCTGTTTGCTGAAAAATGGTCCAATGAATCGGACGACAATGCCGATTTGTCGCTCGGTGAGGGTCAGAATGCATTGATCGATGCGGTGGCTGCCGCCAATCCCCGCAGCGTCGTCGTACTCGAAACGGGTAACCCTGTTCTCATGCCCTGGACTTCGAAAGTGCCCGCCATTCTGGCTGCATGGTATCCCGGTCAACGGGGCGGGGCGGCAATAGCGGCGGTTCTCTCCGGACAAGTCAACCCATCGGGGCATCTCCCTGTGACCTGGCCCGCCGGGCTGGAGCAGCTGCCGTTGCCTGTCCTTCCCGGTTCCAATGTGCCACGCGCCAATGCCGAGGTTCGTCGGGCGTTCGGCTTTCAGGCAGACCGAATGCCTTTTGACATCGGATATCCGGAAGGCGCCGACATCGGCTATCGCTGGTTCGAAAAGACCGGCGCTAAGCCCCTTTATCCCTTTGGCTACGGCCTGAGCTATTCGGCATTCCGATATGACAGATTGAAGGCGACAGGCGGACGCCAGCTCAAAGTGACGTTTCGCGTAACCAACATTGGAAATCGCGATGGGGCCGACGCTCCACAGGTCTATGTGGCGCCGCCGGGACGCACCAAGCGCCTGGTCGGGTGGAACAAGCCCTATCTGAAAACCGGAGAATCGACGCTGGTGACGGTCACCGCCGATCCCCGTCTGATCGGGGAATTCGACCAGAAGTCGCAGAAATGGATCGTTCGAAAAGGAGAATTTCGGGTCGAACTTGCTCATGACGCTGGAGACACAGCTCAGACCGCACATGTCGCAATGAACCGTCGCGAGGTTCGTCCATAGCTGTCGAATGAACCGAAATAATAGCAGATCAGGAGAGAGAAGATGTGGAACCGGCGAGACGTTGTCAAAGCGGGCGCAGTGTTGACAGCAGCGACAGCCCTGAGCCGTCCGGCCTTCGCTCAAGGTGTCAGCGAAAAGGTAACGGTAGATCTGCGGCGCGAGATCGGTCCGCTGGATCATGTCTGGTCGCGTTGCGTCGGGTCCGACCGCGCCGCCATGACTTTGCGTGAGGGCTGGCGTCAGGATCTGGACCGCTTCCACAAGGAAGCCGGGCTGGAGCGCGTCCGCTTCCATGGCATATTCGCAGATGAGCTGGGCGTGTGGAGCGCGGGCGCGAAACCCAATTTCCAATATGTCGACGCGGTCTATGACGGCCTGCTCGAGCGCGGGGTCCAGCCTTTCGTCGAACTCAGCTTCATGCCGCGAAAGCTCGCCAGCGGGTCGAAGAAGTTCGGTTTCTACGGCGCGAATATCACGCCGCCCACCTCGCTTGCCGACTGGTCCGCCTTCATCACTACCTTCGTCCAGCATCTGGTGGGCCGCTATGGCCGCGAACAGGTGCGCCAATGGTATTTCGAGGTCTGGAACGAGCCAGACCTGGCATTCTTCTTCTCCGGCACGCAGGCCGATTATTTTCAACTCTACAAGGCGACCGCCGCCGCGGTGAAGGCGGTCGATTCCGCGCTGAAGGTCGGCGGCCCGTCCACTTCGGCAGTGCAGTGGATCGACTCCTTCCTCGCCTTCTGCGCCACTAATGACTGCCCCGTCGATTTCGTCAGCACGCATATCTACGCCGGCGACGACCAGAAGCGTGTCTTCGGCCAGGATCGCGCGCTCAAACAGTATCAGGTGATCCCCGCCGCGATGGAAATGGTCCGCCGTCAGATCGACGAGACTCGCTACAAGGGCGCTGAACTGTGGTTGTCTGAATGGTCGTCGGACAGCCCGGCGATGATCGCGCATGTCGTCACCACCTGTCTGCCCTATTGTCATTCCATGTCGCATTGGGCGATGAGCAACTGGTACGAGGAAGTCGGGGTGCTGAACTTCATCCTGAAGGAAGGCGACAATGGCTGGGGCATGCTGGCACGCGGCGGGATCGCAAAGCCGCAGTTCAACACCTACAAGCTGATGAACCGCCTGGGCACGCGCCGTCTGGCATCGACCGGCCCGGCGCTCGCCTCGAGGACGGCAGAGGGCGCTTCCGTCATGATCTGGAACCTCGCCGATGTGCAGCAGCCCGCCGGCATTCCGGGGATGAGCAGCACGCGTACCGTGTCGGGCGTCCCCAAGTCGCTCGACGTCGCCTTTCGTGGCGCCGCCGCAGGGGCGGCCGCTCGGATCAGCTATGTCGACATGGACCGGAGCTCACCCTTCCCAATGTGGCGTAAGCTCGGCTCACCACAATATCCGACACCCGCGCAGATGGAGCAGATACGCGCTTCGGCCGAGATCGCCGCACCCGAAGCGCGGCAGCTCGGCAAAGGCGGAACTCTGTCCATGGATCTCCCGCCTGAAGGCGTTGCACTGATCGAGTTGGTTGACCGCTAGGTAACGGCCCCTTTGATTCCGTACCGGGCTCCTATGCGGACCGGTAGGTTCTTGACGGTGTGGATCGATGCTTGGGCCGGTCGGGCCACAGCGCAAGGCGGGTAGACGACGAGCAGCTTTCGTCAGGCGAAGCTCCTGCCGTTGCTTGCATATGGCTAGGACAGACCCCTGGGAGTTGATCTGATTTGATCAAAAGGGATGAAAGTTGAGGATTATGACGGAGATAACGCGGCGAAACTTGTTGTCGGCTGTTCCTCATGGTGCGGTGGCGATGGCTTTGGCCCCCGTGACGCTGTCAGCGCAGCCGATGCCAACATCGGCCTCATCCGCGAGTCTGTCCCTCCTGGAAAGGGCCGAGCAATTAAAGCCACGCCTTAACGAATTTGTTCAGACGCCACTCGGCTTGGTAAGTCCCGTGAAGGATGCGGCACAGGCGCTAGGCTGGCGGATCGAGAAAGCAGGAGACGCAGACGCTATCGCATCCCGATTGCTGAAGAAGAAAGGCGACACCCTCATCATCGACTTTGGGGGGCATCGCGCTGGCCACCTGTCCTTCGACATCGAGAGTATCGGCGAAGCGATAGGCGCGCCTGTTCGGCTCCGTTTCACCTTTGGTGAAGTCATTCCCGATATAGCAGAGCCCTTCTACCCCTACAAAGGATGGTTGTCCGAAAGCTGGCTTCCGGAAGAGGTCGTGACAATAGACATTGTCCCTTCGTCTGTCCGCCTGCCAAGGCGCTATGCCTTTCGTTTCGTGAAGATCGAACTTCTTGGCTTGCCGATCGGGCGTAAGATCGCGTTGCGTAATGTCCGGGCGCATGCGTTGACATCAGCGACGGGGACGGTTCCCGCTCTCTCGAAGCGATTACCGGCGGACCTTCATGAGATGGACCGCGTGGCCGCCGCGACCCTGCGCGACTGCATGCAGACTGTCTTCGAGGATGGCCCGCGGCGGGATCAACGGTTGTGGACGGGCGATCTTCGGCTCCAAGCGCTGACGAGCTATGTGACCTTTCCTAACAATGATCTTGTAAAGCGATGCTTGTATCTTCTCGCGGCCTTCCCTCGCGAGGATGGCCTCCTGCCGGCCAACGTCTTCGAATACCCTCGACCCATGCCGGCGCCGGAATTCATGATGGATTACAGCGCCCTCTTCTCCGTCACCCTGGCCGATTATGTCGCTGCCACCAACGATATCGCGTTCGGTCTTGAGCTCTGGAACGCTGCGCTCAGGCAAGTTCGTCTTGTTGGTGAAATGATCGGCGAAGATGGCGAGATAAGCCTCCCGAAGGGCATCTTGACCTTCGTCGACTGGAATCCGCAGCTTAACCGCGACGCGGCGCTCTACGCCATCTACATCTATGCCTTGAAACATGTGATGGCGTTGGCCGGAAAACTCGGTCGTCCGGCGGACGTCAGCGATTTTCCCGAAAAGATTGCCCGCGCGGAGGCGGCCGCGATAAAAGCTTTCTGGTCCCCGGAACTGAAGCTTTTTACCAGTGGAAGCAAGCGACAGATATCAATGGCCTCCCAGGCATGGATGACGCTGGCAGGCGTTGGCACGCGCAAAATGCAGTCCGGCGCGCTCCTCAACGCGCTTCGCCACCCCGAGGTCGTTCAATCCCGCACCCCTTATCTGACCCACTACGTCACCGAGGCCCTGTTCGTTGCTGGTCATAATCTCGAGGCCCTGAAGATGATGCGGGCCTACTGGGGCGGCATGCTGAAGGCGGGGGCCGATACGTTCTGGGAAGCCTATGCGCCGGACAACCCGCGTGTAGCGCCGTACAACGACTTCCATGTGAACAGCTTCTGTCATGCATGGAGTTGCACGCCTTCCTATCTCTTGCGCAAATATGCGCGCCAGATTGGATGATCGCCTCTGCACGTGCATTATGATGGGCAGGCGATCTCACTTGGCAGCCGTTCGAACGTCTACGGTGGGAACGGATATCGGCCTCTCTGAAGCGCCCTGGATTTGCCGGAGGCTCCAACTTCTGAGTAGGTGGAGCCGATATGAGCAGGACCACGAACAAGTTGGCGTGCGCCCCTGAGATGTGACCTATTTTCGGTAGAATCCGACGCGAAGGAATCGGACGAAGATGCGCAGCAGCAGGTTCAGCGAAGAGCAGATCATCGCTATTCTGAAGGAGCACGAGACGGGGACGCCGACGGCGGAGGTATGGCAACACGCTGTGGTAGGCACGGCCGGACGAGAGGATGACGCATGACCTTGCGCAATGACAGGCAGTTTTCGCGCCGCGCGATATTGAGGCTGTCGGCAGCAGCAACTGCAGCTTCGGGCTGGGCCTTTCCTTGCATTGCTGCTCCGGACGTGCGGCAACCTGACAGTTTGCAGGCCGATCTTCGCAACCAGCCGTTTGATAGTGATTGGCTTTTCCATTTGGGTGATGGCCAAGGGCTGGCGGCCTCATCTTTCGACGATGTCAGTTGGTGTCACCTTGATCTGCCCCACGACTGGAGTCTCGAGGATCTGCCGGGCAGCGATCCGGCATTGAACGGTGTCATACGAGACGCCGATGTCGCGCCCCTCTGGCAGAAGCCCGCAAAGTCGCCACGCCAGATCGGACCGTTCAACGCACGCCTTAACGATAACCAAGCCTACTCGCACAGCAATAGCGGTGCTCCGACGGCATTCACCGTCGGAGGCATAGGCTGGTATCGCAAGCACTTCGCCCTGCCACCGCTCACCCCCGATGCGCATGTCGAGCTTGAGTTCGATGGCGTCTATATGAACGCGCAGGTCTGGCTCAATGACCAGCTTGTGGCGGAACATCCTTATGGCTACTCCGCCTTCGTGGTCGATCTTACGCCACATCTCGATCCATCGGGGCAAAATGTGCTTGCCGTGCGGGTGGCGAATATCGGCCGTAACAGCCGCTGGTATTCGGGTTCCGGCATTTACCGGCACGTCCGGTTGAACATCGTGCGCGCCGCCCGCTTCGAGCAATGGGGCCTGACGGTCACAACACCAGCGATTACGGCGGACGCTGCGACCGTCCGCGTAGTCGCCAGAACGGCCAATGCTGAGTCGGGCAGTATGATCAAAACCCGCATCCGCGACGCAGCGGGCAAGATTGTCGCGGACGGCAGCGGTCCGGTTGGTGCTCCTGCGGAGCTTCAGATCGTGCGGCCGAGCCTCTGGTCCCCTGACAGCGCGGCTTTGTACGAAATCGAATGCCTGCTGGTCACAGGTGGCAAGACCGTCGATCGGATGACCGCTCCGCTTGGCATCCGAAAGATCGAGATCGACGCCGTGAACGGGCTGCGCATCAACGGCAAGCCTTACAAGCTGCGCGGAGGCTGCGTACATCATGACAATGGACTGCTTGGCGCGGTCGCCATTGACCGCGCCGAGGAGCGCAAGGTCGAGCTCCTGAAGGCCAGAGGGTTCAACGCGGTGCGTTCCTCCCACAACCCTTCGTCCCCTGCTTTCCTAGCTGCTTGTGATCGGCTGGGAATGCTTGTGATGGAAGAAAGCTTCGACACGTGGCGGGTGGCCAAAAATCCGGATGACTATAGCCTCTATTTCGACGGCTGGTGGAAACAAGACTTGACCTCGATGGTGCGGAGCCGCGCCAATCATCCCAGCATATTCATGTGGAGCATCGGCAATGAAATTCCCGAACGGGGAGAGCCGGATGGTGTGAACACGGCGAAGATGCTGGTCGAGGAAACGCGTCGCCTCGATCCGACGCGTCCCGTGACGCAGGCAGTTCCCGGCAGCCCGGGACCCGAGGTTACTGGTCCCGATGGCAAACCGGATCAGGCGGCTTATCAATTTCTTGATGTGTCCGGCTACAATTATAAGCTCTCATCTTATGAGCGCGACCACGCCAAGTTTCCCGACCGTGTGATGATCGGCACGGAGAGCTTCCCCAAGGATGTCGATAAAGTCTGGCGGTTGACGGAGAAGTCGCCCTATTTGATCGGCGACTTCGTCTGGACGGCGATGGATTATCTGGGTGAAGCCGGGATCGGGCGCACGGGATTGAGCGGCGATAAGCCGGGTGAAGCCGAATATCCCTGGTTCGGTGCGGGCTGCGGCGATATCGACCTGATCGGCCAGCAACGGCCACAGTCGCTGGCGCGTGATGTGGCCTGGGGCCTTAGCCCTCTGGAGATTGCGGTCCAACGGCCTCTTCCCGAAGGCAAGAGGGAGACGCCGTTTCTTTGGGGATGGCGCGATGAATTACAGAGCTGGACTTGGCCAGGCTCCGAGGGCAAGAATCTTTCCGTGGCGATATTTTCTCGTGCGGAAAGGCTGCGGGTAGAACTGAATGGTCGTCCTTTCGCCGATCAGGCCGTCCAGACCGAAATGGGCGGGATAACGCAGATAGATGTGCCCTATGAGCCCGGCACGCTGCAGGTCATCGCTTTCGCGCGCGGCAAACAGATCGGCCGCCGCAAGTTGGAGACGGTGGGCGAGCCGACAGCACTTCGCCTGAAAGTCGATCGTAAGCGGATCACGCCCGACCGGAATCAACTAGTCTATGTCACAGTAGAAATTTTGGATGGGTCTGGGAAATTCATGCCCGATGCCGTTCAAATCCTTAGGGCCAGTATTTCCGGCCCGGTCGAGTTGGCGGCGTTCGGCAATGCCAATCCTCGAGGGGTGGCCAGCTTTCGCCAATCCGTTGCGAAAACATGGCACGGACGGGCGTTGGCAATCCTCCGGCCCAAGGGAGAAGTGGGCGTGGCCGCGATCAGCATTGATGGGGACGGCTTGTTGAAGACGCAAACGGCGTTGATAATTAGCAGAGCCGCACGGCAGACCTAGCGAGTTTAGATCCGACGGTACTCCGAGGCTAGATTAGGCCAGCACCACTGCGGATACAAATGATCGCGAGCGAGCGCATTACGCGCGGCACACTAAGTGCAGCTTCCGCTGGCATCCGAATCGACAGTCATGATTGACCGCTTTCAGCGTGACCGGACCTTCGTCGGTGCAAATTGCAATGACCAAGTCTGGGTCGTAAGTTGCCCACGCAGCTTGCCATCTACTCGCCCGACCACCACCCTTCGACGATCAGTGTCGGCGCGTTGCGGCGTGCGGCGCCGGCCGTCTCCAGCGGCGGTCTATAGTAGTGCAAAAGGCGAAATATGTTCGTTATGTTTATCCGGCGCAGGGTGCCACTTTCACGGTATTATGGCGTAAGCGATGATATCGTCGAAGCGCGCGGTGAACATGCAAAGGAATGGCGGGTGATTCGCTAAATCGATTGATCATAGCAAAAACTATGTCCCGAAAGTCGGGGTCGTTAACCAATGCATCTCTACGACAACTGCCAATCCCTATGTCCTAAAAGGAACTTGTTGATCCGACACGGCATTATACATCTTTTCTCTGCTGCACTCATGCAGCGGAGGCAAAGTCGCAGCATTTCTTGCTATCTCCATAAGCGAAGGCGCTTAGCACTAAGCGTATCCATCGTTTGTCCGACGATCAGGCATTTGCCGAGTTCGTGGCGATTCGCTTTGCCGAAAACGGCGGCGAGCCGTTCTGCCCCGTGGTGCGATCACTGTGAGGTCTACCCGATCACGACACGGGGCAAATGGAAATGCGCCTCGCCGAAGTGCCGGCGACAATTCTCGGCGACCTCCCAGACCGTCTTTGCCAGCCGCAAGCTGCCGTTCCGCGACCTGCTTTTGGCGGTCGCCCAATTCGTCAACGCCGTGAAGGGGCTGAGTGCAATCCGCATGAGGTGAGCTTGAGGTCAGCTACAAGACGGCCTTCGTGCTCAAGCACAAGTTCCGCGAACCACAAGCGCGTGTTGCGATTGATGCGCGAGGATAATCTGCTGTGCCTGCGCACCAGGGCGTTGGGCCCGGCGACGACCGACAGTAAGCACGACTGGCGGGTGGTGCCGAACGTGGCGCGCGGCATGGTGCTGAGCGGGCTCGACCAGCTCTGGGTGGCGGACTTCACCGACATCCACCTGGCCGAGGAGTTCGCTTATCTGGCGGTCATCCTCGACGCGTTCAGCCGATAGGTGATCGGCTGGCGCTGGCGACGCATCCGCACGCCGAGTTGGCGATTGAGGTGCTCGACATGGCGCTGGCTGCCCGGCGGCCGGTGCCGGGGAGCTTGATCCATCACAACGATCGCGGGGTGTAATATGCCTGCGGCGACTATGTCGCCAAGCTGAAGGCCCATGACATCACGCCGAGCATGAGCCAGGCCGGCAACCCCCATGACAACGCCAAGGCCGAGCGCTTCATGCGGACGTTGAAGGAAGAGGAAGTCAATGGCAGCGCCTATCGTGATGTCGACGAAGCCCGTGCAGGCATCGATCCGTTCATCGAGATCGTCTACAATCGCGCGCGTCTTCACTCCGCGCTCGATTACTTGAGCCCTGAGGAGCATGAGGCGAAACTGGCCTCTCACCTGCGCATTCCAGGCATGATGGGCAGTCATTCCACGCGATGGTGGGCGGTCATTCCACGCGATCACGGGCAGTTTGGAGGCTGACCGATGGCGGCGATTGAGTCAGTCTTTTGGGTCGGCGTCAAGCGCGCGCTTGGCATTTCGGCGGCGCATGCTTGCGCCGGTCATGGTGAGGCGGTGGGCGTTGTGGACGAGACGATCCAGCCTGCCCTCGCGAAGGCGGGGGGCGTCGGCGAGCGTCGGGGATCCGACCACCTCGTGCTATTGCTCGACCGGGATCTGGCTGGTGACGATGGTCGATCCGCGCCCGTGGCGTTCCTCGAGGATCTCGAGGAGATCGATGCGCTGGCTCTGGGTGAGGGTCGACAGGCCCCAGTCGTCGAGGATCAGCAGGTCGACTTTGCCGAGGCTCTTGATCATGCGCGCGAGCGCTTCGAACATGCGGGGGACGCGCTGGTAGAACACGGACCGGCCGTCGCGGCAGGTCTTGTGGCCGAGCGCGCAGGCCAGCCAGCTCTTGCCGACCCCGGTGCGCTCGGCCTCAGGCCAAATCCCGGCGGAACCGTTCAGGCCGTCTTCTGAACCAAAATGCACAAATGTAGTGCCATAGTCACCGCGAAATCCGGCTATCTAGCTGATTCAAAACGACTTTGTAGAGCCATGTGGCAAAGATGGGTCAGCAGAAGCGGCGAGAGGGCGCAAGGTTGTTTCTGTATGTGAAACGCAAGCGGAAAATTAGGCTTGATCGGCTCCATTTTTAGACGTTATTCCATTTATCGAAACAAAATTGAGGTGTTGCATGCCGGGAACTCTTGCCGCCGACCAGCCACTCACCTTTGCCGATGCGCGCCAGCGGTTCGCCAGCGGCGATGACGCGCCAACGGCCTATCTCGATCGGTGCCTGACGACCATCGCCGAAAGGGAGCCGGTCGTCCGGGCGTGGGCGGCGACCCGTTTCGAGCAAGCGCGGACCGAGGCCGCGGCTGCGGATCTTCGCTGGAAGCGGGGTGAGCCGCTTTCGACGATCGATGGGATGCCCATTGGTATCAAGGATTTGATCTCCACTTCGGATCTTCCGACGTCGCTGGGTATCGGCGGCTATACGGGGCCGATCGGAGATGATTCGGCGACGATCCTGGCGCTGCGTTCCGCGGGTGCGATCATCCTCGGCAAGGTGACGACCACCGAACTGGGCGGGGGCACGCCGAGCGTCACCACCAATCCCCATGATCCCGCGCGCACGCCGGGCGGATCGTCGAGCGGATCCGCCGCGGCCGTGGCCGCCGGCATGATCCCGGTCGCCCTGGGGACTCAGGTCGGCGGTTCGATCCTGCGGCCGGCGGGGTTCTGCGGCAATGTCGCGATCAAGCCGACGCTCGGTGCTTTTCACCGAACGGAACGGCTCGGTCTCAGCCATGCCTGTATCGGTGTCCATGCCAACAGCCTGGACGACCTCTGGGCGACATGCGTCGAAATGGGCGGCCGCTGTGGCGGCGATCCGGGCTATCCCGGCTTTCATGGCAGCCTCCCGGTGCCGACGTCGTTCAAGCCCCGCGCCCTGGCGTTGCTGGAAGGGCCAGGCTGGGACGGAACACAGCCCGCGATCCGTGCCATTTTCGAGGCGTTCCTCGATCGCGTCCGGGCCGAAGGCGTCACGCTGATCCGCCCGGAAGACGATGCGCGATTGCGCGCCTTCCACGAGCTGCTGCCCCGTGCTTTCTGGATGGTCGGCGTGATCGTCACCTGGGAGAACCGGACGCTGCTCTCCAACCTGATGCGCCGCATTCCCGACAAGCTGGCGGCCGCCACCGTCGCCCAACATGAATATGGGCTACAGCTCACGATCGACGATTATCGCGAGGCATTGCTGTTGCGCGATCTGCTGCGCCGACGCCAGGCCGAACTTGCGGGCTTGTGCGACGCGCTTGTCAGTCTCACCGCGCCGGAAATCGCCCCGTTAATCGACGATCCGGACCGGGCCCCGGGGGCGATGGTCACGGGCAATCCGGTGTTCAACGTCGTGCCTTCGCTGCTCGGGGCGCCCGGCCTGACGCTGCCGTTGCTCGAACATGCGGGGATGCCGCTGGGCGTTCAGCTGGTCGGGCAATGGCATTGCGATAGACAGATCGTCGCCCATGGCAACTGGCTGATGGAGCGGTTCGGCCGCGCCTCGATCTGAACGGGTGCGGGCGCGGCATCCCGCATATGGGAGCCGCGCCCCGGAAAGCGGCTCTCAGGCGGCCCTTTGGTTGCGGTAGTGTTGCAGAATCTCGCGCTTCAGGTCGACCAGTGCCGGGCCGACTTCGTTGCGAATGCGGCTTTCGGGAAGACTGGCGACGGGCTGAATGCAGAAAAGCGACATCGGAATGTCACGGGTGGTAAGCGAAATCGGGGTCGCGACCGCGTTCATCGTGCCATCCCATTCGCGGATCGACGCGCAGAAACCGGACCGATTGATGTCGTCGATCGCGAATTCGATGCGGCGACGAACGTTGGGCCAGTTCACGCTGCCGATCTGTTCCGCGAGTTGCTCGAACATCGTTAGCCGCATCGGCGGATCCATTTCGGCCAGCAGCGCATAGCCGCTCGCCGATCTGCCCAGCGGCTGGCGGGCGAGCAGCGACACATGCGATCCGACCTCCACATCGGCATCGGCTTCTCCCCGGGAGTAGGCGAGGCCGCGAATCTCGAGCCCGTCGCGGACGCCGAGGATGATGCTGAGATCATATTGTTCGGAGAATGCCCGCATGAGCGGGCGCGCGACATGGGGGAGATCGACGTTGGCCGATGCGGTGACCCCGAGCGTGAGCGCGGCCGGACCCAGCCCATAGGCGCCGGTTGCGCCGTCCTGGAGGAGGAAGTTCAGCTTGACCAGGGTCGCGGTGAGGCGGGAAACCGTCGGCTTGGGAAGGCCGGTGCGAACTGCCAGATCCTTGTTGCTCAGCATCAGATCGCTGGGCCCGAAGGCCGTCAGCACCTTCAGCCCGCGCGCCAGCGAATTGATGATCTGGCAATCCGTCGGAATCGGCCTCAGCACGGTTTTCGCTCCAGCCATCGGCTCCGCGACCGGTGAGGCCCGTCGCGGGCGTATCACCTGCTCTTTCGCCGGCCTGCCGGCGGCGCCCTTTCTCACGGCGGGGGCTGGCGCCTGCATCATTTGCGCCTCGGTAATGCCCTCGCCCTTGATCGAACGGGCCATCAATCACTCCCATACCACATGTTTCGCATGGCAGAACAAGGCGACGGTATGTACAGCTTGACCGTAACATGGCTCTGCTGGCCTTGCTGCTGTCTTTAACATCAGAAAAGCCGTGGCCACCAGCGAAATTTCCTTATTTGGTCGAGATTCTCGATATTTGAAACGGATCGCCCGCCGACGGCTGTCCTTCCGCAGCCTTCCCCCTCCGCTTTTTGGGGAAAATCAGGGCTGCAATGGCCGATTTCCGGGGCCTGTTCGTCAGGGTCGCCAGCGTGATCCGAAAGGGGTGTAAAATGACCCTTGCAAATTTGTTTCACATATCGGAACACTGTTGCAGCGACGGAGTCGGGCGGCGCCCCTTAGTGGCGCGACATCCAGGAGAGCCGTGCACTTCTTGGCGCTGCCTTGCCAGTTCGCTGACAGAGCAGTGCGCGTTTCATCCGAAATTGGAACGGGGTGATGTGAAATTATGGAGCATGATAATTCTGCTGCGGCATGCGACGCCATCACGCTGGAGCTGATCATCGGCGCGCTGGGCATGGCGACCAACGAGATGGAGACGTTGCTCGAACGGACGGCGATGTCCCCGTTCATCCGGGAGAAGAAGGATTTCCACGTTGCGCTGGCCGACGCGAAAGGCCGCGTGATCGCCGCCTCGGGCGGAGTGACCGGCGAGTTCATGAGCTACATCTTCGAACGCTTCCCGGTCGAGCAGATGAGCCCCGGCGACATCTACTGGTATAATGACTGCTATGGATCGCGCGGGATCGTTTCGCACTCGCCGGACCAGGTCTTCGTCTCACCCGTCTATTTCGAGAACCGGCTGGTCGGCTTCTCCCAGGCCTGGGCCCATTTCAACGATATCGGCGGCATGCATCCGGGGACGATCTCACCGGACGCCACCAGCATCTATCAGGAAGGCATCATCGTGCCGGTGGTTCGGCTGCAGCATCAAGGCCGACGCAACGAGGATCTGCAATATCTGTTTGAGCGCAACAGCCGCTATCCCCAGATGGTGCGCGGCGACATCCGTGCCTCGGTCGCCGCAGTTGCACTCGGCGAACGGCGACTTTCCGAGTTGTTCGCCCGTTTCGGCCTGGATGTCACCCTCTCCGGCCTCGACCAGGCCCTCGACCGAACCGCCGAACTGATGATCGCAAAGCTGCGCGAGTTGTTCGCGGACGGCGAATACAGCTTCACCGAGACGGTCGCTTCCGACGGAAAGGGGAATGGCCCCTTCAATATCAGCATGGCCCTGTCGGTGAAGCCCGACCGCGTCGTGCTCGACGCGACCGCGACGGACGATCAGGCGATCGGGCCGATCAATTATCTGATGCACGAAGGCACGCCCGCGTCCACCCTGGGCCGCTATCTGCTGTCGCTGGTGCCCGAAGCGCGGGCCAATCACGGCGTGCAATCGCTCATCGACGAGGTCCGGCTGCGCGAGGGCAGCCTGCTTCGGCCGCGTCCACCAGCGCCGCTCGGCATGCGGGGGATCACCGCCGTCCGGTCGATGAATTGCATCCTGGGCCTCGTCAATCAGGCGACCGGAGGGCGCGGCGGCGCCTCCAACAGCGCCTATGTCATCTACAATCTTCGCGGAACGCAGGACGGCAAGCCCTTCCTGATGAGCGACGGCGTGGCGATCGGATATGGAGGCCGATCGTTCGCCGATGGGATCGACGCGGTCTATCTGGTCGGCCAGAAGAATTACCCGGTGGAATTCGTCGAGACGGTCTATCCAGTCCGCATGGTCGCTTACGGGCTGCTGCTGGACAGCGGAGGACCGGGCCGCTGGCGCGGCGGCTGCGGGGTGTTCCGCGAAATCGAGATATTGGCGGACGAAGCGCTGCTTTCCGTGCGGATCGACGGCGTGGGCAACCCCCCCTGGGGAGTCGCCGGTGGCATGCCGGGGCGCGGGGGGCGTGCCATCGTCAATCCCGGCCGACCCGACGAGCGCGAGATCGAAGCGCTCAGCGACGGAACCGTGCTGCGACGCGGCGATGTTTTCCGGATCGAGACCGTCGGTGGAGGAGGGGTGGGCGATCCGTTCGATCGCGAGCCTGAAAAGGTGCGATCGGATGCGCTCGGGCTGTTCATCAGCCCCGCCAGCGCCCGCGACGATTATGGCGTGGCGCTGACCGGCGACGATCTGTCGATCGACCTCGAAGCCACGAACGCCCTCCGCTCCTCCCGCGCCCGGTGCGCCGCGGGTCAGAATGAGGTGGCTGCCGCATGAAACCCGATACCCTTGCAAACGTCGCCGTCGCCATCGACATCGGCGGAACCTTTACCGACGTCACCCTGCTCGACCGGGCCAATGGCCGGATCTGGCACACGAAGACCCCCAGTACTCCCGAAGACCAGTCGATCGGCTTCGTCACCGGCATCCGCAAGATCACCGCGCTCGCGGGTTGCGAGCCCGTGGCGGTGGCGCAGCTCTTCCACGCGACGACCGTGGCGACGAACCTGATCCTCGAGAACAAGGGTGCCCCGGCGGCCGTCCTGACCAGCGCCGGATTTCGCCATGTCCTCGAGATCGGACGCCACGACATTCCCGGCGACGCCAATCCCTATACCTGGGTGAAGCCCAAGCGGCCGGTGCCGCCCGAGCTCGTCTTCGAGGCCAAGGGCCGCATCTCCAGCGATGGCGCCGAATTGGTGCCGTTGGATGAGGTGGCGGTGAGGGCGGCCGGCGAAGCAATCGCGCGGCGCGGGATCGGCACCGTCGCGGTCTGCCTGCTCAACGCCTATGTATCGGCCGCCCACGAGCAACGCGTCCAAGAGATCCTCGCCGAAGCCTGTCCGAACGTGCTGGTGTCGCTGTCCAGCGAGATTCTACCGGTGTTCCGCGAATATGAGCGGTCGATGGTGACCTTGCTGAACGCCTATGTCGCGCCGGCGGTGGGGGGCTATGTCGGCAATCTGCACAGCCGCATCGACGAATTGGACATCCGTGCGCCGCTGCTGTTGATGAAGTCGAACGGCGGCGTCGCGAGCGCGGCGGAAATACGCCGTCAGCCGGTGCAGACCGCGTTGTCGGGCCCCGCGGCCGGCGTGGTCGGCGCAAGCTTCTTCGGGAGACTCGCCGGGTTCGAGAACATTATCGGCGTGGATATCGGCGGTACGTCGGCGGACATATCGGTGATCCGCGGCGGCATGCCGGCGATGAGCGTCGAATCCCGGATCGCCGACTGGCCGATCACGCTGCCGATGATCGACGTCCATACGATCGGCGCCGGCGGCGGTTCGATTGCCGAGGTGGTCAACGGCGCGCTCAAGGTGGGGCCGGCGAGCG
>Ga0268265_10000398_pt1 | contig 46539 bp, 41 predicted proteins | sample KBSSwiS52_FD_190355 | JGI IMG/M metagenome (GOLD analysis project Ga0268265, IMG submission 190355) | Switchgrass rhizosphere microbial communities from Kellogg Biological Station, Michigan, USA - KBS Switchgrass S5-2 (SPAdes) (version 2) | ecosystem: Host-associated > Plants > Roots >...
CCCGCCAGGGTAAACTGCGAGACCATCAGGAAGGCGCCGCCGGCCGCCGCCACGTCGAGGTTCATCTTGCCGGCTTCGTCCCCGAAGATCCGCAGGCCGGCCAGCTTCTCCGCGGCGGCCCGCACTTTTTCGAGGCCGTCCCCCCGCTCCACCCCGGCCAGCACGAGAAGACCGCGGCCGATCTCGCCCACGGTCTCGCCTGCCACCCGCACCGACGCCGAGCTCACCCGCTGAATCACCAGTCGCATCTTCCCGCCCCTTTTTCTCCGGCTTGCAGGTTGGCTCCCCGGCCGGCTGGCGTGTGATAGCGTAGCCGATCAAAATCGGGGAGGTATCGGAGCATGTTGAACAAAGTCATCCTGATCGGCAACCTCGGCAAGGACCCCGAGGTCCGGTCCCTGCCGTCGGGGCAGCCCGTCGCGACCTGGACGATGGCCACGAGCCGGCGCTGGCGCGACAAGAACGGGCAGAAGCAGGAGCAGACGGAGTGGCACCAGATCGTCTGCTTCGGCAAGCAGGCGGAGATCGCCGGCCAGTACCTGCAGAAAGGCAAGCAGATCTGCGTCGAGGGCCGCATTCAGACGCGCTCCTGGGACGACCGCAACACCGGCGAGAAGAAGTACCGCACCGAGATCGTCTGCGACAACTTCCAGATGCTCGGCCAGCGCGGCGGCGACTTCGACAACACCGAGCGCCAGGCCGCCCAGGCCGGCCCCTCGTACGACGAGGGAAGCTATGGCGGCGGCGCGGGCAGCGGCGGGGACATCGAGGACGACGATATTCCGTTCTGAGCCGTTCTGAGATCCAAAGGACGTAAAGGACGTAAGGGACTTAAAGGACAAAGGACAGTCCTTTTCGTCCTTTAAGTCCTTTTGGTCCTTTCCTCCGGGAGGCGCGCATGAGCCAGGAGAGCCAGGAGATGGTCACCGTGCTCGTCGCCAAGGATGCCGCCGAGCATGCGTTCGCGGAGTCGGTGCTGCGCGAGGCGGGCGTTCCCTTCGTCAGCCGCAACGCCGCAGACCAGAACGTGGCCGCGGCCGGCCAGATCGGTGACTTCAACGTCATCACCGGTCCGCCAGAGATCCAGGTTGCATCCGCCGACGCCCTGCGTGCCAACACGCTCCTGAGCGAGTCCCTGGGTGATACGGAGCTGGAGGCCGAGGAGGAACCTGCGTCGGAGAAGGCACGCCGGGCGCTCGCCGCCCGCTACGCCCGCATGAGCGCCGTATGGGCAGTCCTCGCCATCTGGGGCTTCGGCTCGGTGCTGGGGGTCTATTTCGGCCTCCAGGCCCTCCGGCGCTCGCGCGGCGCCCTGACCCTCACCAAGGGCCTCGCCATCTTCGGGGTCTCCCTGGGCCTCCTCGGGCTCGTCGTCACAGGCCTGGCCCTGTTGAGCGCCCACCAGATCCCGGACTCGCCCCTCGTCTATCTCCCTTGACGGGCTACGCGTAGCTGGCGCAGCTCAGTTTTCCGAGGGGCCGAGAATGGCGCTGAGGCTCTTCTTCAGGGCCTCCAGATCCTGCTGGCGCAGATATCCCAGTTTGCGGAGCACGAGGCCGCGGTCCAGGGTGAACAGAATCGGCTTCAGAACCGAAGGCTTCAGGAGCCCGGCCTCCTTCCAGCCTGCGATCGCAGCCTCCCCAATGGCGAGCGTGAGATGCGCCTGGCTCGTCACCGCCATCAGGATCAGGTCTGACCGCTCGCGATGATAGGCAGGCGAGCTGACGATCACGGCCGGCCGCTTCTTCTGCTCGGACTGGTCTGTGAAGGGGAACGGGACGAGGACGACGTCTCCGAATCTAGAGCCGGTCATAGACGGCGTCGTCCGGGTTGTCCCACACCTTCTTCAGGGAATCCTCGGAAAGGCGGGCCGCGGCCTGAACCAGGCGCCGGTCCGGATTGCGCTGGCGCAGGAAGTCGACGAAGTCCTCGACCTCCGAGACCTTGTCCGCAGACAGGCCTCGGATCTTTTCTATCAGGGTTTGCTCGCGAAGGGGATCGGCCATGGTTTTAGTCTAACCTACGCGTAGAGCCTTTCGATCTCGTCCGCGTACTTCTGGTAGATCACCCGGCGCTTGAGCTTCATCGTGGGGGTGAGCTCGCCGCCTTCGATGATCAGCTCCTCGGGGAGGATGACGAAGCGCTTGATGGTCTCGTAGCGCGCCAGGGTCTGGTTGACCTCCTCCACCTGGCGCTCCAGATGTTTGTGGAAGATCGCGCAGCCGGCCAGGTCCTTCGGCTCGCGCCCGGGGCTGCCGGCCGCTTCCGCTTCCGCGGCGGCGCGCAGCGGATCGAGCGTGAGGAGCGCCGCCAGGTAGTTGCGCCGGTCCCCGATGACCACCGCCTGCGAGACCACGGGGATCTGCTTGAGCTTGCCCTCCAGGTTCTGCGGGCTGATGTTCTTGCCGCCCGAGGTGATGAGCAGCTCCTTCTTGCGATCGGTGATCTTGAGGAAGCCTTCCGCGTCGATCTCGCCGATGTCCCCTGAGTGGAGCCAGCCCTCGTCGTCCAGCGTCTCCTTCGTGGCCGCCTCGTTCTTGTAGTAGCCCGGGAAGACGTGGGGACCGCGCATCAGGACCTCGCCATCCTCGGCGGTCTTGACCTCGGTGCCCTCGATGGCGACGCCCACCTTGCCCAGGCGGAAGCGGTCCGGGTAGGAGAAGGTCGCCGGACCGGTGCACTCGCTCATCCCGTAGACCTCCAGGATCGGGATGCCGAGGGAGAGGAAGAAGCGCTGCGTGTCGAGCGCGATCGGCGCGGTCGAGGTCGAGCAGACGCGCGCCCGGTCGAAGCCCAGCCGCTCGCGCACCTTGGAGAAGACGAGCTTGTGCGCGAGCCCGTAGAGCAACGGCTTGCCGCGCCCGGCCTGCGCAGCCTCCCCCGCCTCCAGCCCCACGCCGCGCGCCCAGGCCGAGATCTTCTTCTTGAGCGGCGGGTTCGCCGCGCCGGCCGCCATGATCGCCGCCTGCATCTTCTCCCACACCCGCGGCACCGCGAAGAAGAACTGCGGCCGCACCTCGCGCAGGTTCTCGCCCAGCTTCTCCAGGCTCTCCGCGAACCAGGAGCAGCCGCCGACCGCCATCGGCGAGTGCAGGGAGACCACCTGCTCGGCGATGTGGCTGAGCGGCAGGTAGCTGATCAGGTCGTCGTTCTCGTTGACCCCGTAGGCGTCGCAGACCCGCTTCGTCGTCCAGGTGACGTTGTGGTGGGTCAGCATGACCGCCTTGGGTGGCCCCGTGGTGCCGGAGGTGTAGATCAGGGTGCAGACGTCGTCGGGCTTCTGCGCGTCCAGGCGGGCCTGGAGGTCGCTCTCGGGGACCTCCCTGCCCATCTCCAGGAGCTGGTTCCAGGAGATCGCCCCCTCGTGCTCGCCCTCCATGAGGACGATCGCCTTGAGCGCCGGCAGGCGGTCGCGGATGGAGAGGAACGCCTCCAGGTAACGCGCGTTCTCCAGCACCGCCACCGCGGCCTCGGCGTGGTCGGAGATGTACTGGCACTGCTCGGGGGTGCTGGTCACGTAGATGCCCGCGGGCAGGGCGCCGGCCAGGATCGCGCCCAGGTCCGCGACGAACCACTCGGGCCGGTTGTAGCCCATGATGACCACGCCCTGGCGCGGCTGGACGCCGAGGCGCAGGAAGCCGCGGGCGGCGAGCCTCGACTGGTCGCGGTAGTCCTTCCAGGTGGTGACCTGCCAGCGGCCGTCCCGCTTGACCCGCATCGCCGGACGTGCGGCGTGCGTGCTGGCGGTCCTCTCCAGAACCTCGAACACGGTTTCGGGCATGCGGAGTCTCCCCTAGAACGATCGAAAGCTACTCTAGCACCTACGCCTCCGTCAGGGGCGCCTGCATCTGCTCGAACGCCTGGCGCACGTTCTCCAGGCGCTCTCCCGGCCGGCCCTCGCGCATCAGGTTCACATAGTCGCGGGCGGAGCGCAGGGTGCGCAGGCGCTGGCGGTAGATCTCCAGGCGGCGGCGGGCCTCGGCGCGCCGCTCCTCCAGCTGCGGGTCTTCCAGGCGCGCAACCACGTCGGGCAGCGCCTCCAGCGTGTGGCAGAGGAGCAGCACGTCGCAGCCCGCCGCGAAGGCCAGCACCGAGCGCTCGGCCAGGTCTCCCCAGTCGTCCAACGCCTTCATCTCCAGGTCGTCGCTGAAGCACAGGCCGTCGAAGCGCAGACGGCCGCGCAGCAGGCCGCCGAGGATCGGCGGCGAGAGCGTCGCGGGCCGCTGCTCGGCGTCGTAGGCGGGGTAGATGGCGTGGCTCACCATGACCGAGCCCGCGAGCCGCGCCAGCGCATCGAAGGGATCGAGATCCGCCTGCAGGACCACGGACGGGAGGTAGACGCAGGCGAGATTGAAGTGCGTGTCCGCGGCGGCGCCGCCCAGGCCGGGGAAGTGCTTCAGCGAGCCGCCCGCGCCGCCCATGTGCAGGCCGCGCAGGAACGCCCGGGCGCGCGGGATGATCTCTCCCGGCGTCGCTCCCAGGTAGCGGCCGTCGAGCGCGTTGTCGGCCTCGCCGCGGTCGAGGTCCACCACCGGCGCGAAGTCCACGTCGAGGTCGAACAGGCGCAGCGACTGCGCGATCCAGAGCCCGGCCTGGAGCGACAGGCTCGTCGGCCGGCGGCGCAGCAGCTCCGCGGACGGCGCCGGCGCCACGATGTCCTTGAGGCGGTCCACCCGGCCCCCCTCGGCGTCGATCGCGAGCACCGCGTCGGGAAGGATCTGGCGGATGGCGCGCACCAGCTCCCCGAGCTGCTCGACGCCATGGATGTTGCGCTTGAACAGGACGACCCCGCCGGGCTGGTGCTCGGCGAGCAGCGCGGCCGAGGCGGAATCGAACTCCGTCCCGGGGATTCCTACGAAGACATGCTCGGCAGCGCTCATGATGGACAGGGGCCCCCCTCGCACCCCACCTCACTCAGGCGAGCCGCGATTTTAGACTATGGAGGAGGTTCAATGCTGCGATCGGCGTCAGACGCTCCACATCCAGGTCCTTGAGGATCGACGCAACCACCTGTTCCGGCGGCGCGAACAGGGTGAGCTGGGCCGGCTCGCCGGTCTCCGGAGCGCTGCCCTTGGCGAGGCGCGGCTTGCCCGAGGGATCGTACTCGTGGGCCTCCAGGTTGCCGAGGATCTCCCCGGCGCGCTCGATGACCTGGAGAGGCAGCCCGGCCAGCCGGGCCACGTGCAGGCCGTAGGACTTGTCCGCGGCCCCAGGCACCACCCGGCGCAGGAAGACGATGCGCTCGTCCCACTCCTTGACCGCCATGGTGCGGTTGACCACCCGGGGGAGCAGCGCCGCGAGCTCGGTCAGCTCGTGGTAGTGGGTGGCGAAGAGCGTCTTGGGCTTGCGGTGCTCGTGCAGGTACTCGACGATCGCCCAGGCGAGCGAGAGCCCGTCGAATGTGGCTGTGCCCCGCCCCACCTCGTCGAGGATGACCAGGCTGCGCTCCGTGGCATGGCGCAGGATGTTCGCGGTCTCGATCATCTCGACCATGAACGTGGACTCGCCGCGCGCCAGGTCGTCCGAGGCGCCGACGCGGGTGAAGATCCGGTCCGCGACCCCGATCTCGGCTTGATCGGCGGGCACGAAGCTGCCGGCCTGGGCCATGAGGACGATCAGCGCCACCTGGCGAAGGTAGGTGGACTTGCCCCCCATGTTCGGCCCGGTGAGGAGGACGATGCCCGAGCTCTCCGTGTCCAGCTCCGTATCGTTGGGGATGAACGCGTCGCGGCTCGCCAGCTCCACGACCGGGTGGCGCCCCTCGCGGATCGAGATCCGGCTCCCCGGTGGCCCCATGACCGGCCGCACGTAGCGGTGGCGGGCCGCGGCCTCGGCGAACGAGGCCAGGACGTCGAGCGTGCCCAGGGCGGAGGCGAGCGCGGTCAGGCCCGGCGCCGCCGCGGCGATCGTGGCCGTGAGCCGGCGGAAGAATTCGCTCTCCAGATGGATCTGGCGCTCCTCCGCGGAGAGGATCTGCTCTTCCAGCTCCTTGATCTCCGGCGTGACGTAGCGCTCCGCGTTGACCAGGGTCTGCTTGCGGATGTAGTCCGCTGGCACCCGCGTCTGGTTCGCCTTGGTGATCTCCAGGTAGTAGCCGAAGACCTTGTTGTAGCGGATCTTGAGCGACGAGATGCCGGTGCGCTCGCGCTCGCGAAGCTCCAGGGCCAGGATGTGCCGCTTGCTGTCCCTGGCGAGCGAGCGGTACCGGTCCAGCTCCTCGTCCACCCCGGCCGCGATGACGCCCCCGTCCTGGAGGTTGGGCGCCGGCGCCGCTTCGAGGACGCGGGCCAGCTCGGCGTGGAGGGCCGCCAGAGGATCGCTGGCCGCGATCCGGGCGAGGAGGGCGGACTGGGCATCCATCAGCTCTCCGAGAATCGCCGGCACCTCGGCCAGCCCATCGCGCAGGGCTCCGGCTTCGCGCGGACTGAGGGTTCCGAGCACGGCGCGGGCCAGGGTGCGCTCCGGGTCTCCCACTCGCGACAGGCGGTCGCGCAGCCGCTCCCGCCGCGGGTTGTCCGCGGCCAGCTCCCCCACGGCCCGGTGGCGCTCGGCGATGGCCTCGGGATCGACCAGCGGCCGGCGCAGCCACTCGCGGATGGTCCGCCCGCCCGGGGGGTTGACCGTGCGGTCGAGGACGGAGAGAAGCGTCGTGCGCCGCTTGCCCGCCGCCAGCTCCTGGCGCTGGGGACGGAACACCTCCAGGTTGGCGAGGGTGGCGGCGTCCAGGATCAGGCGGTCTCGGGCTTCGCGGACCGCGATCCCGCGCACGTGGGAGAGCAGGCTCTTCTGGGTCTCCTGGGCATACGCGAGCGCCGCCGCCGCCGCCCGCACCGCGGGCTCCCCTTCGACGAGGCCGAAGCCGCGCAACGTGCCCACCTGGAACTGGCGCTGGAGCAGGTCCTCGGCCCGACGCGGGTCGTAGAGGCGGTCGCCGGCCAGAGGGGTGCGGCACGGGCACTCGCGTTCGGCCCACTCGCGGATGGCGGCGGGGAAGCCCTCCTCCCCCCGGTCCGAGTGAAAGAGCACCTCGCGGGGCCGCAGCAGAGCGAGGTCGTCCACCCCCTCCTCGGCGCTCCCCCACCGCCGCACGAAGAACGTGCCGGTCGAGAGGTCCAGAAACGCGCCCGCGCCGCCCTGCCCGTCCCACGTGAGCCCCGCGAGGAGGTTCTCCTCCTTGCCATCCAGGAGGCCAGGGTCGCTGATCGTGCCCGGGGTGACCACGCGCGTGACCTCGCGGCGCACCAGCCCCTTGGCCTGGGCGGGGTCCTCGACCTGGTCGCAGATCGCGACCTTCAAGCCCGCGGCGAGGAGCTTGGCGAGGTAGGCGTCCAGCGCGTGGTGGGGGACGCCGCACATGGGAGCCTCGTTCTCGGAGCCACGGTTGCGCGCCGTGAGCTGCACCTCCAGGATGGGAGCGGCCTGGCGCGCGTCGTCGAAAAACATCTCGAAGAAGTCGCCCATGCGATACAGCAGGATGGCATCGGGATGCGCCGCCTTGACCTCCAGGTACTGACGGAGCATGGGGGTAAGCGCGCCTAGGGACAGGCTCGGAGGGGCGGGGGCGGGCGGCATGGAAAGGGAGTATATAGCCCTCACCCCCGGCCCCTCTCCCAGCCGCACACCCGGACCCCCGGGAGAGGGGAGGCCTCTAGCTCCAATCTCATCTCCGTCTGTGGCTTGTCCGCAGTAGAAGCTCCTGACTTCTTTAGCCACGTACGGCGATGACGGTGGATCTCGCGCGCCCCCCTCTCCCGGGGGTCCGGGCGTGCGGCCGGGAGAGGGGCTGGGGGTGAGGGCCTATACTCCCCCACCATGCCCCTCCTCCTCGCCCTCGACACCGGCTCCCCCCAGGTGAGCGTCGCCCTGGGCCGGAACGGCCAAGTGCTCGCCGAGCGCGCCGTGGAGATCGAGCGCTCCTCGGGGCGCCTGCTGGAAATGATCGGCGAGGTGCTCGCCGCGGCCGGCGCGAAGCCGGCCGACCTCGGCGGCGTCCTGGCCCTCCAGGGGCCGGGGAGCTTCACCGGCCTGCGCATCGGTCTGGCCACAACCCTGGGGCTGCACCAGGCGCTCGGCGTGCCGGCCACGGCGATCCCCACTCTGGGAGTGCTCGCGGCCCGGGCCGGCGGCGAAAACGTCGTGGTGGCCGCGGTGGACGCCCTCCGCGGCGAATGGAGCGCCCAGGCGTTCCGGGCCGGGGAGCCGCTGAGCGGGATGGAGCTGGTCCATGGCAGCGTCCTCCCCTCTCTGGTCCCCGGAATCACGGCTGTGACGGGCTTCGGGGTCTCGCGGCTGGCGGAGCTGCCGGACTGGCCCGCGGAGATCCGGCTGATCGAGGGCGGGCCATTGGCTGCGACTGCCCTCCGGCTGGCCCCAGCGCAATGGGATTCCGGCCTCCTGCCCCATCCCCTCTATTCGCGCCCCCCGGCCATCACGCAGCCCCGCCCGCGCCGTCTGTCGTAAGATCGGGGGAATGCAAGCCCTGAAGCCTGTCCTCTTCATCCGCCAGGCCGGCGTGGAGGACCTGCCGCGCATCGCCTGGCTGGAGGACGCGGCTTTCGCCGATCCCTGGCCCTTCGACCTCCTCGCCTACGAGTTCGGCCACCCGCGGGGGTTCCTGCTGGTGGCGAGCTGGGACGACGGTCCGCCATCGGGTTACGTGGCCTTCCGCCACGGCGGCGGCGAATCCGAGCTCCTGCGGCTCGCGGTCGATCCCGCGGAGCGCCGGCGTGGCGTGGCGCGGATGCTCGTCGAGCACGGCCTGCGCAGGCTCAAGGAAGGGAAGGTCGAGTCCTGCCACCTGGAGGTCCGCATGGACAACGAGGGGGCGATCGCCTTCTACCAGGCCCTCGGCTTCGAGCGCGCCGGCCGCCGCCGGAGCTACTACCGGGACGGGACGGATGCGGCGATCTATTCTCTGGCGCTTTGATCCTATGCGGTGCTATCCTCGATCCGGCTACGGCATGACGACACGTCCGACACCCCCGACCCTCGCCTTCCCCTGGAGGGGAGCGTGCGCGGGTCGTCGCCCGGAGGCGGTCCGCAGGTGAGCCCGCTCGCCGCCGTCCGCTCCGTCTTTCCTCACCAACATCTCCACATCTCTGCAGTCAAGGAGGCCCTTGCCATGCCCACCCGCGACGAGCTGAAAGAGGAGCTCATTCAGACCGACGACGACTTCCGCCGCTTGTACGAAGAGCATCAGGAGTACGAGCGGCGGCTCCACGACATCCAGCACAAATCGCTCCTCTCCGAGGACGACGAGGCCGAAGAGAAGCGCATCAAGCTCCACAAGCTGGTCCTGAAGGACCAGATGGAAGCCATCCTGCGCACCCACCGGGAGAGCCGGGTCTCCGCCTGACGGGGGGCCCGGAGCGCCGATGACGTTCGCCAAAGAGGCCTGGCCCTTCGTCCTGCCGTTCGTCTTCGCGGCGGCAATCCTCTACTGGTTCGACCACCCGGGCTGGGCCATCGCGGCCCTCGTCACGGGCCTCCTGGTCCTCCTGTTCTTCCGCGATCCGACCCGGCGGTACGAGGGCGGCTCCGGAGTCGTCCTCGCCGCCGCGGACGGCCTGATCACCCGCATCGACACGATCGAGGACCCGGAGATCGGCCCGGGCCGCTATCACAGGATCGTCACCTTCCTCTCCGTGTTCGACGTCCACGTCCAGAAAGCCCCGGCGGCGGGCGAGGTGATCGCCTCGCGCTACAGCGTCGGGAAGAAGGTCGCGGCCTTCCGCGAGGACGCGGGCGACGTCAACGAAAAACACCTCACCGTGATCCGCCGCCAGAACGGCGACACGATCGGGGTGCGGCAGATCGCCGGCCTCCTCGCCCGGCGGGTGGTCTGTTATTTGAAAGAGGGAGATCACGTGCACCGGGGTCAACCGATGGGGTTGATCAAGTTCGGGTCGAGGGTGGACCTGCTGGTGCCCGAGAGCTACGAGGTGAAGGTCAAGAAGGGGGACCGCGTCAAGAACGGCGCCACGCCGATGGCGCTCCCCCGGGGAGAACCCGCGAAATGATCCAGGACGCGCCCCACAGTGGCCCTCCACGGAGGCCCGCCATGACCCAACGGCTGCAACGGGGCGCGTACCTGCTGCCGAGCCTGTTCACGATCGGCAACATGCTGCTCGGCTTCTACGCGATCGTCTGCGGTCTGCGCGGGCAGTTCCGCCTCGCCGCGATCCTGGTCTTCGTGGCAGCGATCGTGGACACGCTGGACGGCCTCATGGCGCGGCTGACCGGCACGGAGAGCGAGTTCGGCAAGGAGTACGACTCGCTCGCCGACGTCATCACCTTCGGCGCCGCGCCGGCGATCCTGACCTACCTCTGGGGGCTCGACGAGCTCCACCGCGATGCCTGGCTGCTGCCGCTCTTCTTCATGGTCTGCACCGCGACGCGGCTCGCCCGCTTCAATGTGCAGCACAAGGTGGTGGACAAGCGCTGGTTCGTGGGCCTGCCCACGCCGGCCGCAGCCGGGACGATCTGCTCGCTCCTCTTCTACGCTCCCGACCGGGAGTGGAAGTGGTGGATGCTCGGCCTGGTGGCGGTCTCGCTGCTGCTGGTCGGCCTGCTCATGGTCTCGACCTTCCGCTACCGCAGCGTCAAGGGGTTCGACCCGCGCCAGCGGATGAGCTACCGCGTGGCCGTGCCCATCGCGGCGCTGTTCCTGGTGATCTACTACCAGCCCTACGCCGTCTTCCTGATCCTGGCGATCGCCTACACCCTGTCGGGGCCGCTGCTCTGGGCCTTCGGCCAGATCCGTGGGCGCGGCGGCCGGAACCAGCCCGCGGCGGGCCCTCCCGAGATCCACGTGGAGCCGGTCGAGCCGCCTCCGGTGGATGACGGCCTGCCCCCCCTCCGCCGATGAGCACGATCGCCATCCTCCATCCCGCCAGCCTGGTCGGCAAGGAGCTGCGCGAAGGCCTCGAAGCCCGCATGAAGGAGTGGCGGGAGGTCAAGCTCCTCAGCACCGATCCCGAGGAGGTCGGCACCCTCACCGAGGTGCTCGGCGCCGCCGCCCTGGTGCAGCGCTACGAGCCCGAGGCCCTGAAAAACGTCTCGACCGTCTACTTCTGCGGCCCGATCGAAAAGAACCGTCCGCTCTTCGACGACGTGCCCGCCGGCGCCATCGTGGTGGTGCTCTCGCCGGACGCGACTCCCGCCGACGGAGAGCCGGTGGTGGCCGGGGTGAGCTCCGAGGCGGTGCGGGCGGGAGGACGCCTGCTCTCGCCGCATCCGGCGCTGGTGCTGCTCGCCCACGTGATCGCCCCGCTGCGCGCCTTTCAGCCCGTGGACATGGTGGCCACGCTGATTCAGCCAGCCTCGGTGCAGGGGGACGCCGGCATCCAGGAGCTGTTCGAGCAGACGCGGGAGATCGTGGCCATGATCGGCCGAAAGGCCACGCCGGTCTACGGCGCGCAGCTCTCGTTCAACCTGCTGCCCACGGCCTCCGAGACCCTGCCACTCTCCGAGCTGCTGCAGAAGATCGTGCCCGAGACACCGCCGATCCCGCTGCAAGTGCTCCAGGGAGGCATCTTCCATGGCCTGGCCGCGAGCCTCTACGTCCGCTTCGGAGGCAGCCCGAACCCGAAGGCGATCCACAAGGCCCTCAAGGCCAACCCGTACATTGAGCTCGCGAAGGACCCCAGCCACCTCGGCCCCATCGACTCGGCGACCAGCGACAAGATCATCGTCGGCACCGTCCGCGAGGACGCGGCCGGGGGCTTCTGGTTCTGGGCCGTGATGGACAACCTCACCCGCGGCATGGCCTTGAATGCGATCGAGGTTGCGGAGGCGGTGGGGGGTTAACACCCCTCCCCTCTTTGCAGAGGCAGGGCCGCGGGCCCCCTCTCCCGCGAAGCGGGGGAGGGTTGGGGAGGGGGGTTCTTTATCGGTATCCGGACCATGGTACCGTCCGGACATGCCACCCACGGACGGTTTCCCCAGGCATCATCGGTTCACCTGCTCGGAGTACCACGCCCTTGCCCGGATCGGCGTCCTTTCTCCGGATGAGCCGGTCGAGCTGATCGAAGGGCAGATCTACAGGAAGCCGTCTCCAACACCTGAACGCTCGGCCTGCGTTCGACGCTTACACCGCGTGCTCCTCAGGCAGGCGAACGGCCGTTACACCGTCGGGAAGCTCGCTCCGGTGACCCTGAACGAGACCTCAGAAGCGGTCCCCGACCTCACGCTGCTCCGCGCACGGCAGGATTGCGGCTCCATGCCATACCCCATGCCGGAAGACGTTCAACTCCTGGTCGAGGTGGCAGCGGCCACGATCGAGTTCGACCGGGTTACCAAGCTCCCTATCTACGCCCGAAGCGGCATACCCGAGGTCTGGCTAATAGACCTCGCCGCTGAGACCGTGGAGATCCACCAGCAGCCATCGGAAACCGGGTACCGGCACGTCCGCCGGCTTGGGAGGAAGGACAGGCTCTCACCTCTCGTCTTCCCGGAGCTTGAGCTGACAGGCAGCGACATTCTTCCCCAGGCCCCTGAACGGACACCTGAGCCCGTGGGCACGGATCGTTGGAGGGCCTGGCTTTCCGACGCCGAGCGGCTCACCTCCGAGATCCGGTCCCGACTGGGCGAGGACCTCGACGTTGACGACCTCTTGGCACAGAGCCGCAAGGATCTGGAAAACCGCGGGGAGTGAGGGCTGAATGCCAGCAAGCAATACCAGCCCCGATAGGGGCGTAGGCATAAAGCCTGGGGCTTCAGCCCCAGGTGGGCTGTGCCCCCAGGTTCCCGAGCCCTGAAGGGGCGCAGGCATGGGCCAGGCGAGGAGGATGGCGAGCCGGCGGACCCGGGTCATGGCAGATTACGTCGACCTACCGAGACAGGAAATCAATCCCCTGGAAACCCCCGCCCTGCTCTCGATGGCGGTCACACCACCGCTTCAAGGCGTGCGCGATGCGCTCAGGCTGGTCGTTGGGCAAACTTCGGGGAACCACGAGGACGCCTGGAATGACTCTTCCTTCCAGGAAGAAGGATTCGACCAGCTCCCGGAAGTCGTCCCGATTTCTGGTGATCAGAATGTGCGCTTCCCGCACCGCAAACTGGAATTGATCGAGATCGGGAAGGCCGCGCCGGCCGATCTCATGAATGCTGACGGCATTGAGACCGAGACCCCGCGCGATCTCTGCCGCTTTGGGAGAGAGGTCTTCGTCGAAGAGAAAGGAGAGGAGAGGCTCGGTCGAAATGGAGTAGCTCCAGCTACCTCATATCAATCCGGATCGTCTCCGGAGTCCATCGCCGCTCCCTCTCCAGGCGGGCTTCGATTTCTTCCGAATAGAGCTCGTAGTACCGCAGCGCCGCCCGAAGCTGCGCCTCGCTGAGCCAGTCATAGTTCCGGCGCAGCTGCTCGAAGTCCCGGCCTCCTTCCTGCCAGGTTGCAATGACCTCCCACACGTCGATGCCGCTTCCCGCGACAACCGCGCGGCGACCGGTGGGGCCGTCCTCGAATACGACCCCAGGCACCCGGCGCATGCGGACCCCCTCGGTCAGCAGGTCCGTCGTCACCGACGACCATGTCTGACCCCGGCGTTCGGCTTCCCGGGCAATCTCCTGCTCAAGATCCTGAGGCAGATCGATCATTCTGGCAGTGGGCTCCATGACTCCTGACTCCACAGGCAGTCTAGCACCCCCTCCTGCAAGAGGGAGACCGGGGGCTCCTTCGGAGTCTCGAAATCGGGAATAACGATACGCTATCCGGCGATCCCTTGTCTACCTATAGAGTCCCGAGCTGCGCGAGCAGCTCGGGATCGACGCGGCTCTTCACGGTGCGGCGATCCAGCTCCAGGCGGCGCGCCGCTTCTTCGTAGCTGCCCGCCTGGGCGTAGACGATCGTGCAGTAGCGCCGTAGCAGCTCGTCCGCGGTGAGCGCGCCGGAGAGGAGCTCCCCCGCGAGGCGCTCCCGCACGCCGCTCGCGCCTCCCTCCCCCGCCGGGTGGTATTCGCCGCGGATCAGGACGTTGTTCAGGCACTGCGCCAGCTCGCGCACGTTGCCCGGCCAGGGGTAATCCAGGCCCATGTGGTCGCGGATCCAGGACTCCACGTCCCGCGCCACCTCTTCGGCGAGGTCGTCCCCCACGGCGCGCTGCGCCAGGGCGAGGACGAGGTCGGTGAGCTCCCGCGGCGTGTCGGCGATGCGCTCCTTGAGCGACGGGGTGACCAGTAGGTCCGAGCAGAGACGGTAGTAGAGGTCGTCCCGGAAGCGGCCGGCGCGCATCTCGGCCGCCAGGTCGCGGTTGGTCGCAGCCACGACCTTGCCCTGGAAACGCCGGGTCTGGCTCTCCCCCAGCCTCTGGAAGGTGCGCGTCTCCAGCACCCGCAGCAGCTTTACCTGGATCGCGGGCTCGACCTCGCCGATCTCGTCCAGAAAGACCGTACCCAGCGGCGGGCAGACCTCCAGCCAGCCGGAGTGGTCCGCCACCGCGCCCGTGAACGCGCCCCGCCGGTGGCCGAACAGCTCGGACTCGATGAGCGTCGGCGACAGCGCCGAGAGATTCAGCGGGAAGAACGACTCCGCCCAGCTCTCGCGGAACGTCCCGGCGTCGGGCTCGAACGGGATGTAGCGCGACCCGGCGATCGAACGCGCCACCAGCTCCTTGCCCGTGCCCGAGGGGCCGGTGACCAGGGTGGTGACGTCGCCCAGGGTGCGGTAGAGCGAGCGCTGGTAGCGCCGCTGGTCGTGCGTGAAGATCGATTGCCAGACCTGCGCCCGCAGCCGCGCCGCCGGCAGCGAGCCGCCCACGATCGAGCGGAAGGTGAAGTGGAACGCCCGCCGGATCTGGAAGAAGCAGGCGAAGAGGTGCGCCGCGTCGGGCGGCTCCTCCCGGCGCGGGCCCGGCAGGTCCAGGAACCAGCCGTAGTCCTCGGCGAAGTCGCGGTAGAAGCCGAATGCCGCGCGCCGCTCCCCCGTCTTCGGCTCCAGGATCGCCTTGAAGAAACGCTCCTGGTAGCGGCCGTAGAGCACGTAGGAGACCAGGTCGCGGTAGAGCCTCAGCTCCTCCCGCGAAGCGCGCGCTCCGGAGAGCCGCTGCCGCAGCGCGGTCGCCAGCTCCTCGGCCCGGGGCGCGATCCGCAACAGGTTCGGGTTGGTCGCGTCCCCCCGCGAGTGCCAGACCACGTCGAACGGCGTGAACTCGTCCCCCAGCGCCTGGCGCTCCCAGGTCAGGCGCTCCGTCCCGAAGGGATTGCCGTATGCCAGCCGGGAGATCGCCTCGGCCAGGGCTCTTTCGCGGTCGGAGAGAAGCTTGGTCATGGAAGGGCTCCGTGCATGGGATGCAGGGTGACTCTACAGCAGATGTCTTGCGAAGGGGAAAGGACCTAAAGGACGAAAAGGACTTAAAGGACGGAAGGGACAGGGAGTTATGCAGGATCCGGCGGGTGGGCACGGGGCTGGCTCTGGTTGGTGCTACCGAAAGGAGATTCTATGAGACAGGCCGTGCTTCTGAGCTTGCTGCTGATCGCCTTTGCACCCGCCGCAAACGCCGCGGGGTTGCTCATCGCCGACGGCGGCTTCGGGGGCGTGCTGGAGATCCGCGAGCAGGACGTGCGGGTCACGATCAACAACGGCGTGGCCGTGACACAGGTCGAGCAGGTCTTCGGCAACACGGAGGACCGCACGCTGGAGGCGCTCTACACCTTCCCGGTGCCGAAGGGAGCGTCGGTGGCCAACTTCAGCATGTGGATCAACGGCAGGGAGATGGTGGGCGAGGTCGTCGAGAAGGAGCGCGCACGCCAGATCTACGAGAGCTACAAGCAGCCGCAGAACCGCAAGGACCCCGGCCTGCTGGAGCAGGTCGATTTCAAGACGTTCGAGATGCGCGTCTTCCCCATTGCGGCCCGCGCCGAGCAGCGCGTGCGGATCACCTACTACCAGGAGCTCGACTTCGACCACGACTGGGCCACGTACGTCTACCCGCTCGCCACCCGCAGCCGGCCGGGCATCGATTCCCGCACCCGCGGCCGGTTCGCGCTCACCCTGGACGTCAAGTCCGAGGTCCCGATCACGGAGCTGGAGAGCCCCAGCCACAAGGACGACTTCGTGATGGTCCACCACGACGACCACCACGCCCAGGCGAGCCTCGAGACCGACCAGGGAGACCTGAACCGCGACGTCGTCCTCGCCTTCCACTTGCAACGCCCGCGCACCGGGTTCGACCTGATCGCCTCCCGCGAAGACGGGGAAGACGGCTTCTTCCTCCTCACTCTCACCGCGGGCGAGGAGCTGGCGGAGTCGGACCAGGGGATGGACTATGTCTTCCTCCTGGACGTCTCCGGGAGCATGGACGAGGACGGCAAGCTCGACCTCTCCCGCGGCTCGCTGGGCGCGTTCATCCGCGGCCTAGGACCGCGCGACCGCTTCGAGGTGCTGACCTTCAACGTGGCCGCGCAGGAGCTGTTCCGGAAGCTCCAGCCCGCCGATGCTCCGGGTAAAACTACGGCCGTCGAGTTCCTGGACGATCAGCGCGCCCGCGGCGGCACGGTCCTGGAGCCGGCCCTGCGCGCCGCCTACCGCTACAAGGACGCGGCCCGGCCGCTCAACGTCGTCCTGCTCTCGGACGGCATGACCGACCAGGCGGAGAGCTCGACGCTTCTCCGGCTGATCGGCGAGCGGCCGGAGGGCACGCGGGTCTTCTGCATCGGCGTGGGCAACGAGGTGAACCGGTCGCTCCTGGAGCAGCTCGCCGAGGACGCCGGCGGCCTCGCGGCGTTCGTGTCGCGCGGCGACAGCTTCGAGCGCCAGGCCCAGGCCTTCCGCCGCAAGCTGATGCGCCCCGCGGCCACGGACCTGGAGCTCGATCTCGAGGGCGCGGACGTCTACGACCTGGAGCCGCAGCGGCTCCCCAACCTCTACCACGGCATGCCGGTGCGCCTCTACGGCCGCTACCGCAGCGCCGGACCGGTGAAGCTCCACCTCAAGGCCGACGTGGCCGGCCAGCCCCTGGAGCGGACGATCGACCTGGAGATCCCGGAGGATGCGGACAATCCGGAGATCGAGCGCATGTGGGCCTGGCACCGGGTGCAGCGGCTGCTCAAGGATGCGGACCGCGAGGGCTCGCGGGCGGGTGCGATCGACGAGATCGTCCGCCTGGGCGAGGGTTTCTCGATCGTCACCGAGTACACCTCGTTCCTGGTGCTGGAGAACGACGCCGAGTACCAGCGCTGGCAGATCCAGCGCAGGAACGCGCTGCGCATCGAGCGCGACCGCCGGGCCCAGGCGCGGGTGCGCGACGAGCTCGACCGCATCCGCGACAAGACGCTCGCCGGGCTCGGTCCCGTGGAGGTCGAAAAGCGGGCGTCCGTGAACCCCGTACCTGGACCTGCGGCGCCCGCTCCGGCGTCAGATATCCCAAGACCGGCTCCCGCTCCCGCGCCGGAACGCAACCGCGGCGACGTCGATTTCGGGGGCGGGGGCGCGCTCGATCCCTTCACCGTCGGGCTGGCCCTGCTCCTGGCCGCGGCGAGCCTGGCGGCGTCATTCCACCGGAGCCGCCGGCGGGCCTGAACCCTGGCAGCAGTCCTGCAATCACCTGGGCCATGAGATCGAAGAAGCCCAGAGTCGTGGTCGTCACCGGAGCCTCCGCGGGCGTGGGCCGGGCCGCGGTCCGCGTCTTTGCCCGGCGCGGGGGCTCCATCGGGCTGATCGCCCGCGGCATCGACGGGCTGGAGGCCGCCCGCCGCGAGGTCGAGGAGGTGGGGGGCAGGGCGCTCGTGCTGCCCCTCGACGTGGCCGACGCGGACAGGGTCGAAGAGGCCGCGGCGCTCGTCGAGCGCAAGCTCGGACCCATCGACGTCTGGGTCAACAACGCCATGGTGTCGGTCTTCTCGCCGGTCGAGGAGACGGAGCCCAAGGAGTACCGGCGGGTCACGGAGGTCACCTATCTCGGCTACGTCTACGGCACGCTCGCGGCCCTGAAGCGGATGCTGCCCCGCGACGAGGGCGTGATCGTCCAGGTGGGCTCGGCGCTCGCCTACCGCGGCATCCCGCTCCAGTCCGCCTACTGCGGCGCCAAGCACGCCATCCAGGGCTTCTGCGACTCGCTGCGCTCCGAGCTCCTCCACGACAGGAGCGGCGTGCAGGTGACCATGGTCCAGATGCCGGCGCTCAACACGCCGCAGTTCGGCTGGGTGAAGAGCCGCCTGCCGCGCAAGCCGCAGCCGGTGCCCCCGATCTACCAGCCCGAGGTCGCGGCCCGCGCCATCGTCTGGGCCTCCGAGCACCCGCGGCGCGAGGTCTGGGTGGGCAGGCCCACGGTCGTCGGCATCCTCGGCGACAGGATCGCCCCCGGGCTCGCGGACCGCTACCTGGCCCGGAACGGCTACGACGCCCAGCAGTACGACGGCCTGGACGACCGGAACCGCGCCGACAACCTCTGGGAGCCGGTGCCGGGCGACCACGGCGCGCACGGCGACTTCGACGAGCGCGCCACGGACCGCAGCCCGCAGCTCTGGGCCACGAGGCACAAGCGCAGCCTGCTGTCGGCAGGGGCGCTCGCCGGACTGGCCGGGCTCGCCTGGGCCCTGCGCCCGTCTACCAGATGATCTTCGCCGAGTGCCCGAGCCCGAGGAGCGCCACGGCCACGCAGGTCCCCGCCAGGGCGAGCGCGCTCCAGCGCGGCCGGTACCCGAGGAGCGCCCCCAGGCCGAACAGGCTGGCGTAGAGATTGGGCAGGAACATGAGCGGCGACGCCCCCAAGGCCGCGATCCAGGTCTCGTTGAACGGATTCGGGCAGTCGTCATTCGGCACCAGCAGCACGAACCCCAGCGCCATCAATCCCAGGAGGGCCTGCTCCCGCCGGCCGGAACGGTAGAGCGCGGCCAGCGCCAACGCGGCCAGAAAACCGATGCCGGTCAGAGCGAGATTGAAGCCGAGCACGGGCCCGACCTCCCGGAAGGCCTCGGGCGCGGACAGTCGGAACGGGTAGAGCTGGTGCACGGTCGAGGTGCAGACGAAGGAGAGCGGCAGCAGGGTCCAGACGAGCGCGGCGAGGCGCCCGTCCGCCGGCCGGGCGGAGAGCCGGGCGCGCCAGACGCCGAGGGTCACGGTCCCCGCGGCCAAGGCGAGGACGGCCACGCCGGCCACGAAGGCGGGGACGAACCAGGCGGGGAAGCTCCGCGCCCGGGGGAGGAGGTCCCAGGCCGTCTTCGCCGTGAGCGTGGCGACGGCGGCGAAGAGGACCGCGGCGAGGGCCGTGATCCAAAGCCCGAGGCTCCGCTCCCGGGGCGGAGCACTCACAAGCGCAGCCTCAATCGGGCACGCAGCGGCAGCAGTCCGGCGGCACCAGGGACGGGTGCGACCCCTCGGGGCAGGCCGCGCAACGGACGTTGGAACAGTCCTTGAGGTTCTTGTCGAGAGGCGCGCACGCGCAGCAGTCCGGGGGATGCAGGGCCGGGGTCTGTCCCTCGGGGCAGGCCGCGCAGCGCACGTTCGAGCAGGGTCCGCCGGGGCTGCCCTGCGCGGCGGCAGCGGTGCCCGCGGCCTGGGTCGGACCGGCCGCGGCCGCGCCGGTGCCCATGCTGCCCGAGCCGCTCTCGCCCGTGTTCGTCTCGGTAGTGGCTGTCGCGGTGGTCGCCGCGCCGGGCTCGGTCGAGGTGTTGCCCTGGCCCGTGCCGGCACAGGCGCCGAGCGCCAGGACGACGGCAAGAACCATCATCAGCATCCAGAGTCTCTTCATGAAGCCTCCTCTCCGGTATTTCCACGCCCAGAGAGAGGAAGGCAAGCAAGGGGACTGCCACCTGGGTCCCGCTGTCTACCGCCGGGTGGCCTGAAGGATCGCCTCCTGGAGCGTCTGGAGGGTGACGGGCTTGGTCAGGTGGTGGGTGAAGCCGGCCTCGCGGCTGCGCTGGATGTCCTCCTCCATGCCGTAGCCGGAGAGCGCGATGCCGCGCAGACCGTGGGATGCCAGCTCGCGCATCAGCTCCAGGCCGGTACCGTCGGGAAGACCGAGGTCGCTGATGACCAGGTCGAGCTCCAGCTCGCGGCCCTGCGCGGCTTCGCGGGCGCCGGCCACGCTGCCCGCGACCGTCACCTCGTGCCCCAGGGTGCCCAGCAGGTCGGCCATGGCCTCGGCGGTGTCGGCGTGGTCTTCGACGAGGAGGAGGCGCAGCCCGCGGTCTAGGCGCGGCTCCGACTCGCGGGGGAAGGTCACGATGGTCTCGTCGAGCTCCCTCTCCGGCACCCCGGCGGGCAGCCGGACCGTGAACATGGCGCCGCAGCCGGTGCCTTCGCTCGCGGCCGTGAGATCGCCGCCGTGCAGGCGCATCAGCGCCCGGCTGACGGCGAGCCCCAGGCCGAGGCCTCCGAAGCGGCGGGTGATGCGGGGGTCGGCCTGCTCGAAGGCCCCGAAGATGCGCGGCAGCACCTCGGGGTCGATGCCGATGCCGGTGTCGCAGACCTCGACCGCGACCGAGTTTCCCTCCAGGCGCGAGCGGACCGTGATCGTGCCCCCCTCGGGCGTGAACTTGAGCGCGTTGCTGAGCAGGTTCCAGAAGACCTGGGTGAGGCGCGCGGGATCGGCCCAGGCGAGAAGCCTCCCTTCCGCGAGATCGACGGCGAGGCGGACGCCCTTGGATACCATCTCGCCGCGGACGCTGCGCAGGGCGTGGGCCAGCACCTCGGCCACGTCGGCGGCCTGCCGGTGCAGCACGAGCTTGCCCCGCGCCACCCGCGTGAGATCGAGAAGGTCGTCGATGAGCCGCGCCTCCAGCTCCACGTTGCGCCGGATCACGCCGAGATGGGCGCGCAGGTCGGGGGGAAGCCGGTCGTCCTCCTGGAAGCTCGACACCAGGGCCAGGACCGGCGTCAGCGGGGTGCGCAGCTCGTGGCTCAGGGTCGCGAGGAAGCGGTCCTTGGCCTCGTTGGCGGCCCTGAGCTCCTCCTCGGTGTCCCGCAGCGCCTCCTCGGCCCGCCGGCTCCTCTCCAGGGCGTCGGCGGCCATGTGGGCCTCGGCGACGAGCTCGCGCTCGCGCTCGGCGGCCCGGCGCCTTGCCTGGCTCTGCTCCAGCCGGGTCCGGACGCGGCAGTAGAGCTCGCGGGGATCGAAGGGATCGGAGAGGAAGTCGTCGGCCCCGGCTTCCAGGGCTTCGGCGCAGGCCTCGCGGTCTCCCAGGAGGACCAGCGGCAGACCGTTGCTCTCGTGCAGCAGGTCGAGCCCTTGTCGCAGGTCGGCGATGATCAGATCCGGACGCAGCTCCCGGGCTGCGTCCGGGCTTTCCGCTTCCTGGACCGAGAAGCCGTTCAACGCCGAGCGCACCCGCTCCCGGCGGGCCGCGTCGGGAGCGACGATCAGGACGAGAGGCTGCTCGATCGGCACTCCCTACTCCTCCGCGGCGGCCAGAATGGCCGCTCTGAGCGCCTGCAGGTCCACCGGCTTGGTCAGATGTTTCGAAAAGCCCGCCTCGCGGCTCCGCTGCACGTCGTCCTCCATCCCGTAGCCGCTGAGCGCGACGCCCTTCAGCCCGTAGCGGCGGGAGAGCTCGCGCATCAAGTCCAGACCGCTGCCGTCGGGGAGCCCCAGGTCGCTCACGACCAGATCGATGCGCCCTGCCCGCGCCTCGGCGGCGCCCAGGGCAGACCCGACGGACCCCGCCACGGTAACCTCGTGGCCCAGGGCACGCAAGAGGTCTGCCATGGCCGCGGCCGTATCGGCGTGGTCCTCGACCAGGAGCAGCCGCAACGGCGCGGCGGCCCCGGCCTCGGGCGCCTTCTCCGGCGAGACGGGAGCGGCCGCGGGCACGTCGCCGGCCGGCAGGCGCAGGGTGAAGACGGAGCCCCGGTCGTGGCCGGGGCTCGCCGCCGCCAGCGTGCCGCCGTGCATGCCGACGATCGCCCGGCTCAGGGAGAGCCCCAGACCGAGCCCGCCGAAGCGCCGCGTGATCTGCCGGTCGGTCTGCTCGAAGGCGTCGAAGATGCGCGGCAGCAGCTCGGGATCGATGCCGATGCCGTTGTCCGCGACCTCGACGGCCAGGGTGCGCCCGTCGTCCTCGTCCCAGGAACGCACGCGGACCTCGCCGCCCTCGGGCGTGAACTTGACGGCGTTGTGGAGCAGGTTCCAGAGCACCTGGGTGAGGCGCGAGGCGTCGGCCCACACCCGGTGGTCGCGGGCGCCCAGCTCCAGGGCCAGGCGGATGCGGTCGGAGCCGAAGTCGACGCCGCAGCAGACCTCGATGGCATGGGCGAGGAGCTGGCGCAGGTCCACGACCTCGCGGCGGAGCTCGAGCTTGCCGCGCGAGATGCGCGTCAGGTCGAGCAGGTCGTCGATGAGCCGCGCCTCCAGCTCGACGTTGCGCCGGATCACGGAGAGGGCCTGGCGCACCCGCGGCGGCAGCTCCTCGTCCGCCTCCAGGGCCGAGGCGAGGGCGAGCACCGGCGTCAGCGGCGTGCGCAGCTCGTGCGAGAGCGTGGCCAGGAAATGATCCTTGGCGCGGTTGGCGGCCTCGGCCGCCTCCTTGGCCCGGCGCAGCTCGTCCTCGACGCGCCGGCGCTCCGCGGCGCCCTCGACGGCTTCGAGCGCGAAGGCCGCGAGATCGGCGACGGAGGCGGCGAAGCTCTGCTCCTCCGGGTGCCACGCGCGCGGTCCGCCCACGTGCTCGTGGCAGACCACGCCGGCCATGCGGCCGTGGACGCGGATGGGCGCGTCGAGCATGGCGCCGATGCCGAGCGGGTCGAGATAGGTGGGGCCGAACTCGCGCGTCCGCGGATCGCGGTGGGCGTCGTGGGCCACGATCGCCCGCTCCTCCTCCAGGCCCCGGAAGTAGGCGGGGAAGTCGGCCGCGGCGAGCGCCATGCCGCGGGAGTGGCGGTGGGGGCCCATCTCGTAGAGCTCCACGCAATCGATGCGGGTGCGGGCCTCGTCGAACAGCCAGACGCTGGCGCGCTCGACCTGCAGGGTCTCGGCCGCGGCCTCGGCGAGCTCGCGCAGGGCCGCGTCGAGATCGCCGGCGGCAGCGGCCTCGCTCTTGGCCAGGCGCACCAGCACCCGGTTCTGCTCGCGCAGCAGGTCGGAGGGCGACAGGCTCAGCTCCTCGCGGGCTCGCTGCCGGCGGCTACCTGCTGGATCGCCGTCTCCAGGGCTTCCAGGTTGACCGGCTTGGTCAGGTGGCGCTCGAAGCCGGCTTCGCGGCTGCGGCGCACGTCCTCCTCCATGCCGTAGCCGCTCAAGGCGATGCCGCGCAGGCCGAATCTCTCGGCGAGAACCCGCATGAGGTCCTGGCCGCTGCCGTCGGGGAGGCCGAGATCGCTGATCACCAGGTCGAGCCCGCCGTCGCCGGCCGCGGCAGCCGTGGCCAGCGCCTGGGCGACCGAGCCCGCGATCCGCACCTCGTGGCCGTGCATCCGCATCAGGTCGGCCAGCGCGACGGCGGTGTCGGAGTGGTCCTCCACGAGCAGGACGCGCAGCCGCGCGAACGCCCCCTCCGGCGCCGCGGCCACGACCGGCGCGGCTTCGCGCTCGGGCCGCAGCGGTCCGGCCGGAAGCTGGACCGAGAACGTGGTGCCCTGGTCCCGCCCCGCGCTGCGCACCGCGATGGTCCCGCCGTGCAGCTCGACGATCGCCTTGGAGATGGCGAGCCCCAGGCCGAGGCCGCCGTAGCGCCGGGTGACATCAGGCTCGCCCTGCTCGAAGGCGTCGAAGATGCGCGGCAGCACGTCCGGATCGATCCCCACGCCGGTGTCGGTGATCTCGACCGCGACCCGGCCCGGCAGCTCGTCGCGCGTGCGCACCGTGATGGTCCCGCCCTCGGGGGTGAACTTGACGGCGTTGTTGAGCAGGTTCCAGAAGACCTGGATGAGCCGCGAGGCGTCGCCCAGCAGGTAATGCCCTGCCGCCGCGAGGTCGGTCTCGACCGTCCGCCGGCCGGTGGCGAGATCGCCGGCGCAGGAGGTCTGGATGGCATGCTCGACCACCTCGTGCAGGTCGAGGTCCTTGCGGTCGAGCTGGATCTTGCCGCTCGCGACGCGCGTCAGGTCGAGGAGGTCGTCGATGAGGCGCGCTTCGAGCTCCACGTTGCGCCGCACCATGGCGATCTCGCGGCGGAAACGGGCGGGCAGCCGGTCGTCCCCCTCCAGGGAGGAGATCACGGCGAGCACCGGGGTCAGCGGCGTGCGCAGCTCGTGGGAGAGCGTCGCGAGGAAGCGGTCCTTGGCCTGGTTCATGGCCTCGGCGGTGATCCAGGCCCGCTCCAGGTTCTCGCTGCGTTTCTGCTCGGTCAGGTCGGTGACCACCATGCACAGCACCGGCTCCCCCGGCTCCTCCAGCGGCAGCTCGCTGAACGCGACGTAGACCGGCAGCGGATCGCGCCCGGGCCCCTGGAGCAGGATCTCGCCCTGGCCGTTCTCCTCCTGCCGCAGCAGCGCCGCGAAGAGGTTCTGGCTGGCGGCGCCGACGAAGCGCTGCACCTCGGAGCCGATGATCTGCTGCAGCGGCATGCGCAGCATCTCGGCGAAGCTGGCGTTGCAGTAGAGCACCATGCCGTCGGCGGTGAGGGTGACGGCGCCCTGGCGCATGCACTCGATCATCAGGCGGTATGGGCGGTCCGCGCTCTTGAGGGTGTAGACCCTCTCGCTGGAGCGCTCGGTCACGACCAGGGCGTCGACCTCGCCGTGACGGATGGCGCGCAGCGTCTCCTCCGCTTCCTCCAGCTGCGCGCGCAGCTCTTCGATCTCTGTTGTCGAAAACCGTTCCGAAGTCATACCGAGATCCCCAGACCCGCCTGCAGCCTGTGCGGGTCGGAAAGGTTGCCTACGATCCGGCGCAGGGGGAGCGGCGACGTCCGCACGAGCGTCGGCGTCGCCAGGATCCGCTCCTCTTCGGCCAGCGCGGGCTGCTGATACACGTCCACGACCTCGAGGAAGTACCTGCCTTTCAGGAACTGCTCGCAGAATGCCTTGATGAAGGCGATGGCCCGGCTGGAGCTCGGAGTCGCGCCGGTGACGTAGAGCCGGAACGAGTACCGGTCCCCCCCGTGTTCTGTCGCGTGCCCCTGATCCTTGCCAGACATCGGCGATCAGCTTCGCGCGTGGATTTCGAGGCCCACCAGCACCCGCTCCGAGTTGGACAGGTCGCCGATGATCTTGCGGATCGGCTCCGGCAGCCGGCGGACCAGCGTCGGGATGGCGAGGATCTGGTCGCTGCGCGCCAGCTTCGGGTTCTCGACCAGGTCCACGACCTCGATCTTGTACTTCCCCGCCAGGTGCTCTTCACAGAACCGCTTCAGGTTGGCGAGGGCGGCCACCGACTTGGGCGTCTGGCCGGCGACGTAGAGGCGCAGATCGTAGAAGCTGGGGTCCGGGGGGCCCTGCGCCGTCGTATTCATGCTCATTGCTCTGCCTCCGGCTTGTCCGCCTTGCGGACTCTGGCCATTTCCTTCCTGTCCTCCAGGAACCGCGCCTCGCGGGCCTCCTCCTGGGCGATGATCCTCTCGGCCTCCTCCTGCTCCGCCTCGAACTCCAGGCGGAGGGCCTCCAGGCGGGCCTCCAGCGCCTCCCGCTTGCGCGCCAGCTCCCGCCGGCGGCGCTCGACCTCCTGCTGCCGGGTGACCGCCGCGGCCCTCTCCTTCGCCTCCTGGGCCAGCCGCGCCGCGCCCGTGAGCGCCCCTTCGGATCCCAGGTAGGGGTCCACCAGCCGGATCCCGTTCTCGGTGAGGAGCACCTCCCGGAGCTGGTTCGAGTGCGCCATGCCGCGGGACTTGAGGACGTAGATCGTGCGGTTGCGCTCGCCGCTGAGCTCATTCTCGCGCAGCAGCAGCCACGCGTCCATGAGCGACGACACGCCCACCTCCGTCTGCTCCGTGAAGTCGCCGTGGATCAGGCTGCTGAACAGGGCCGTGATCTCGTTCTGCTTGAGGAAGTCGATCAGGCGCATCAGCATGCTCTTGACCTCCTCCTCGTCGCCCACGGCCAGGAAGTTCGTGATCGGGTCGACGACCACGATCCGCGGCTGAAAGTCGCGGATCACCTTGTACATGGTGACCAGGTGCCGCTCCAGACCGTGCAGGGTCGGCCGCGAGGCGTGGAACAGGAGCAGCCCCTGGTCGACCCAGGGCTGCAGGTCGATGCCGATCGAGCGCATGTTGCGCACCACCTGGCTGCGCGATTCCTCGAAGGCGAAGTAGACGCAGCGCTCGCCGCGGCGGCAGGCGGCATCCACGAAATGGGCGCCGAGGCTGGTCTTGCCCGTGCCCGCCTTGCCCGACACCAGCACGCTGCTGCCGCGGTAGAAGCCGTGGCCGTCCAGCATGTCGTCGAGCCCGGGCACGCCCGAGGAGACGCGCTCGCTCGAGGCCTCGTGGGTGAGCCCGAGCGAGGTCACCGGCAGCACTTCGATGCCGCGCTCGTCGATCAGGAACGGGTACTCGTTCGTGCCGTGGATGCTGCCGCGGTACTTGACCACGCGCAGCCGGCGGGTGGCGAGCTGGTCGGTGAGCCGGTGATCGAGGAGGATCACGCAGTCGGACACGTACTCCTCCAGGCCGTGGCGGGTGAGCGAGCCCTCGCCGCGCTCACCGGTGATCACGGCCGTGACCCCGCGCTCCTTGAGCCAGCGGAAGAGCCGCCGCAGCTCGGAGCGCAGGATCGCCTCGTTCTGCAGGCCGCCGAACAGGACCTCCAGCGTGTCGAGCACCACCCGCTTCGCGCCGATCGAGTCGATGGCGAAGCCCAGGCGGATGAACAGCCCCTCCAGGTCGTACTCGCCGGTCTCCTCGATCTCGCTGCGCTCGACGTGGACGTAGTCCAGGACGAGCTTCTCCCGCTCCACGAGCTCGTCGAGGTCGAAGCCCAGGGAGCGGACGTTCTCGGTCAGCTCCCGGATCCCCTCCTCGAAGCTCATGAACACGCCGGGCTCGCCGTACTCGGTCGCGCCGCGGACCAGGAACTCCATGGCCATGAGCGTCTTGCCGCAGCCGGCGCTGCCACAGATGAGGGTCGGGCGCCCGGCGGGCAGGCCGCCGGCCGTGATCTCGTCCAGGCCGGGAATGCCGGTGGGTGCCTTGCGGATCCCCGCGGGCGCGGAGGCATCCTGGGTTTCGATCGGTCGAGCCATCGTTTCCATAGTTGTTTGAGCCGTGAAGCCGGTCTCGGTCCGAGAGGGTATTGTACGGGAAAACGGCTGCGTCGTACCGCGATCGGTCCGACCCCTCATGTTCCGTGATTGCGCGACGGAATTGGCCAAATGCGGCTATGCTACGCCCATGCATCCGAGGATGTTCGGGAACCTCGGCCGGACGCTCGCCCTGCTGCGCGAGATGCGGGGCTACAGCCAGCTCGCGCTCTCCCGCAAGGCGCGGATCGGCAAGAGCCAGCTCTCGAAGTACGAGAACGGGCGGGAGCTGCCCAAGCTGGAGACGCTGGAGAAGGTCCTGGCCGTCCTCGACGTCCAGCCGATCAGCTTCTTCTACACGGTGGCCATGCTCGACAGCCTGGTGGACCGGCTGGAGCAGCCCGCGCCGGAGCTGCCGCCCCTGCCCCTGCCGCTCACCCTGCTGCAGCCGAACCTCGACGAGCTCTTCTCGGTGACCGTGGAGCAGTTCCTCCGCTTCTACCGATTGCAGATCGAGGTCCAGGCGCGGCTCGACGCGCTCACGCCGGCTGCGCGCCCGCGGTCTCGTGGATGATGGCCGCGAGCGCCTTGAAGTTGACCGGCTTCGTGAGGTGGCGGGAGAAGCCGGCCTCCAGGCTGCGCCGCACGTCGTCCTCGGAGCCGTAGCCGCTGAGCGCGATCCCGCGCAGGCCGTAGCGCGATCCGAGCTCGCGCATCAGGTCCATGCCGGTGCCGTCCGGCAGGCCGAGGTCGCTGATCAGGAGGTCGATGCCGGCGCCGGATCCCATCTCGGCGGCGGCGGCCTCCAGCCCGGCGGCCACGGTCATCGCCACCCGGACCTCGTGCCCCAGCGAGCGCAGCAGCTCGGCCATGGCCTCGGCCGTGTCGGAGTGATCTTCGACCAGGAGCAGGCGCAGGGGGCCGCGGGCCGGCGCCTCCAACGGCTTCGGAGGCGCGGGCTCGGCCTGCGCGGGCCAGCCGCCGGCCGGCAGGTGGACGCGGAAGGTCGCGCCCTGGCCGTAGCCCGGGCTCACCGCCGTGATCCGGCCGCCGTGGAGGTCGGCGACGGCCTTGCTGATCGAGAGCCCCAGGCCGAGCCCGCCGCGGGCGGGGGCGCCCTGGGAGAAGGCCTCGAAGATGTGCGGCAGCGAGCCCGGCTCGATGCCCACGCCGGTGTCCATGACCTCCACGACCAGCTCGGAGCCATCGTTCCAGGTGCGGATGCGGATGGTGCCGCCCTCGGCGGTGAACTTGACCGCGTTGCGCAGCAGGTTCCAGAAGATCTGCATCAGGCGCGAGGCATCGCCCCAGACCCGGTGCTCCCCGGCCGCGAGGTCGGTGACCACCCGCAGGCGGCCGGCGGCGCAGCTCTCGGCGCAGCAGATCTGGATCGCGTGCTCGACCAGGGCGCGGATGTCGCACACGGAGCGCTGGAGCTCCAGCCGGCCGCGGGCGATGCGCGTCAGGTCGAGCAGGTCGTCGATGAGGCGGGCCTCCAGCTCGACGTTGCGGCGGATCATGGCGAGGCGGTCGGCCACGTCGCTCAGGCGGCCGTCCCCTTCCAGGCCGGAGACCAGGGCGAGCACCGGGGTGAGCGGCGTGCGCAGCTCGTGCGAGAGGGTGGCGAGGAACTGGTCCTTGGCGCGGTTCGCGGCCTCGGCGTCCTCCTTGGCCTGGCGCAGCTCCTCCTCGGCGCGCTTGCGCGCGGTCACGTCCATGGCCGTGCCGATGAAGCGCGTGGCATGGCGGTCCTCCCCCTCGCCGCGGAAGAAGGCGCGCCCGCGCGAGGTGACCCAGCGGTCCACGCCGTCCGCGGCCACGGCGCGGTACTCCACCTCGTAGCCGCCCGGGCTCGCCGCCTCCAGCGCCTCCTGCATGGCCTGATGGACGCGGTCCCAGTCCTCGGGGTGGATGCGCAGCAGGAACTCGCCGTAGTCGATCTCGGCGTCCGGGGGGAGGCCGTGGATCTCCTTGCAGCGCTCCGACCAGGTCATCCGGCCGGTGACCGGGTTGAAGTCCCAGGTGCCCAGGCCCGTGCCCTCGACCGCCATGCGCAGCCGCTCCTGGCTGTCGTGGAGCGCCTCCTCCGCCTGCCGGCGCTCGGTCACGTCGGTGGCCATGGTGACCAGGAAGCGGCGGCCATCCGGCAGCCGGCCGGGCTCGCCCGCGGTGAACGTCCAGATGCGGCTCTCGCCGTCGCGGGTGCGGATCACCAGCTCGGTCTCGGTGCCTCCGGTGCCCCCTTCAAAGGAGCGCCGGATGCGCTCCTGGACCTGCTCGGCGGCCGGACCGTAGGCCCGGCGCAGCCAGTCGCCCACCGTGGGAATGTCCTCGCGGGCGTAGCCGGAGAGGCGGGTCCAGGCATGGCTCAGGGCCAGGACCTCGCCGTCCTCGGCATGCATCAGGATGGGGATGGGGGCGTCGAAGACCGCCCGCCGGAACTGCTCCTCGCTGCGCCGCAGCGCCGATTCCGCCTGTTGGGCCACGCGGCGGGCGCTGCGGGTCATCCATGCCGCGGAGACCACGGCGATCACGGCGCCGGCGGCGAGCGCGAGCGGTATTGGGCTCCGGAAGGGAACACGGGCAGCCACGGCGGCGGCGATCGACAGCGCCACCAGCAAGGCACCCAGGCCCCACACGGCGAGGCGGACTGCGCGGGCGGTCATGTTTCAGCCTTCGAGGCGGATGTCAGCGTAACAGAATTACGGCAAACGGGGGTATCAGCGGCGGAGCCTGCGCCCGAAGCGGCCGAGCCAGAAGCCCAGCTCCTCGGCGCCGGTCGCCCGGGCCAGCAGCAGGTATCCGAGCGCGTAGACCCCCACCACGGCCAGCCCCTGGAGCGCGACGTGGAGCGGCGGCAGCGCCCGCCAGACCAGGGCGGCGGGCACGGCCGCGGCCCCGGCGAGCAGGGTCATCCGCCCCAGGTCCCGCCACGGCACGAGCGCTCCCGGAGCGCTCTGTGCCGCCGCGCGGCGCAGCAGCAGCAGCTCCAGCCAGGCGGCCACGCCCGAGGCCAGCGACAGGCCCACGGCGCCCATGCGCAGCGGCTCGCCCGCGGCATGCACCAGGTCGGTCACGGCCACGCGGTCGAGGAGGAACATCAGCGGCACGGCGAGGAGCGTCGAAAGCGCCACCCGCCAGACCGCGATGCGGGCCGGCGTGCGCGCCTCCCCGAGGGCGTAGAAGGTGTTCTGGAGGAGGCGCGAGGAGGTGGTCGCCACCAGGCCGACCGTGTAGCCGCAGAGGGTCAGGTAGACGAGCCAGTTCTGCGTCTCGCGGAAGCTGCCGGTGCGCAGCAGCAGGCCGATGATCAGGTAGCCGAACGCCAGGTAGCCGATGCAGGTGGGCACGTTGAGGAACGCCATCTTGCGCAGCGAGCCCCGCACCCGCGCGAGCAGCGCGTCCGTGCCCCCGCTCCGCCCCAGGCGGGAGAGCTCCGGCAGCTCGGCGGCGGCGACCGACATCCCGAACAGGCTGACCGGCAGCATGTAGGGCGTCTGCGCGTAGGTCAGGACGCTGGGCGCGCCGACGATGAGCCACGACGCCAGGAAGAGGTCCAGGTAGCCCGAGAGCTGCACCACGCCGCGGCCGGCGACCACCGGCGCGAACGCCGCGAGCGCCTGCCGCACCCCGGGCACGCGGGTGGAGAACGACAGCTTGAAGCCGCGCATCTCCCGCGCCACGTTCGGGAGCTGGACGAGGAACTGGAGAAGGCCGCCCAGCAGACCGCCCCAGCAGACCGCGAAGAGCAGCCGGTTGCGGTCCGCGCCCGAGCCCACCCAGACCATGGCGGCGATGATCGCCGCGTTCCAGACGATCGGCGCGAAGTAGGGCAGGAAGAACTTGCGGTGGCTGTTGAGCACGCCCAGAGCCCACGCCGAGAGCACGAGGAAGCCGGTCATGGGGAAGACGATCCGCGCCGCGGCCACCGCGAGCTCGTAGCGGTCCACCGGCCCGGACTCGCGCACGAACCCGCCCGCGAGCACGGCCACGATGGGCCGGGCGAGAAGCACGCCCAGAAGGGAAAAGGCGGACGCCGCGGCCAGGAGCAGCCCGAACACCGCGCCCGCGAACCGGCCCGCCTCCTCCTCTCTCCCCTCCTCCAGCATGCGGGAGTAGATCGGGATGAAGGCCGCCGAGAGGGTCCCCTCGCCGAGCAGGTTCTGGATCACGTTGGGAGCGCGGAAGGCGACGCGCAGCACGTCCATGTGCGGCCCCACGCCCAGAAAGTGGGCGTAGGCGCGCTCGCGCACGAAGCCGATCAGCCGGGAGGAGAGGATGCCGAGCGCGACCGTGGCAGCGCCGCCGGCTCGGGGGGTCGGGGGCGTAATCGGCTCGGCCATCGGAGGGGCATTCTACGGTTAAAATGCGGCATGCCCTACGGATGGGAAGGCGAAAAGGTGAGGCTGGTCCCGCTGGACAAGGCGCGCCACCTGGACAACGCGATCGCCTGGTTGAACGATCCCGAGATCACGGCCTGGACCCTGATCGGCGACTGGCCCGTGGGCCGCCTGGCCGAGGAGGCCTGGTTCGACACCATGAGCCGGCAGCCACCGATCGGCATCGAGGACAAGCTGACCTTCGCGGTCGAGACGCTGGCCGGCGAGCACATCGGCTTCTCCGGCCTGCACAACATCGACTGGCGCAACCGGGTGGCCACGACCGGCACGATCCTCGGCCGCCGCGACCTCTGGGGCCAGGGCTACGGCTCGGACGCGGCGAGGGTCCGCAACCGTTACGCCTTCGAGGTCCTCGGACTGCGCATGCTGCTCTCGGACGTCATGGCCGACAACGCCGGGTCGCTGCGCATGCTCCAGAAGGCCGGCTACCGCGAGATCGGGAGGATCCCCGGGAGGGTCTGGAAGCGCGGCGCCTGGCGGGACGTCGTGATGATGTGTCTCGAGGCGGAAAGGACCTAAAGGACCCAAAGGACCTAAAGGACAAAGGACGTCTCCGGTGTCCTTTAGGTCCTTTAAGTCCTTTAGGTCCTTTGTCTTGCCCTAAGGCAGATCGTTCCAGTTGAGCAGCACGTTGTACACCAGCCGGAAATCCGACAAATTCATGTAGCGATGGAGCGGGTTGAACGCGAAGAGCACCACCCGCCCCTTCCCCACCGGGACGTCGAGCACCGCGGGCTTGCCGTTCACCTGCTCCTCGCCCTGGATGAAGCCCGAGAGCACCAGGCGCTTGTCCTCCGGAGTCTCCGGCTTCTTCGTCTCCGGCTGTGGCTCTACGTCCGCGTCCTCGACCTCGATCTCCTGCTCGGGCTTCTTCTCCTCCTCTTCGGGCACCTGCTTCGTGCCGAACTGGAGCACGGCCCAGCCGCGGTCGCGGTCGTCCACGTCCCACAGCGGACCGTTGCCGCGGAAGACGCTGGTCCGCTCCTCGTAGCCGTAGGCGATCGGGTGCTCCGGCCTGAGCACCTTGGCGCGCAGCTCCGAGCCCGGGGTGTTCGGTCCCTCCGAGTTGCGCACCCGGCGCACCAGCCCGCCCTGCACGGGCAGCACCCCCGAGTTGCCCAGGGCCACCAGGATGCCCCCCCGCTCCACGAAGCGCTGCAGGTTGAGCAGTCCCTCGAAGCCCATGCCGCCGGTGATGTCGTCCGCGGCATTCGGAATGCCGTGGCTCGGGTACTCGTCCGTCTTCGTGTAGGCGAGCGGACCCCACTTGGGATCGATGCCGTGCACCAGCCGCGCGAAGTCGCCGAACGCCTGCGGGAAGAGGACCACGTCGAAACGATCTTCCAGACCGCCGCGCCGCAGGTCGCCGTCGGTGATCAGCGTGTACTCGACGCCCTCGCGGTCCAGCGTGTAGCGCGCCCAGCCCGCGTCCTGGGTGGAGACCCAGGTCTGGAGCAGCGCCAGCCGCGGCAGGTCCACCACGTGCCGGCGCACGTCCGGCATGGAAGCGACGCCCGTGAACACGAGCCCCAGCCGCGTGGCCAGGTCCTCCACGATGTCCCGCGGGGCCTGCACGATCCAGCTCCCGGGCGGATAGCTGACGCCGCCGGCCTCGAAGGCCTTCTCCGCCGCGTCCACCTGATGGCTCCCCAGGAGCAGGCGCGCCCGCAGCAGCGAGGTCTGGCCGGTGTCGCGCAGCAGGAACAGATCGCCGGCGCCCTCCACCCTGCCGCCCGAGGCAATCTCGCCACTGACCGGCTCCATGCCCGCGTCGAGCACCTTGCGGTCGGCGACGGACGCGCCCTCGACGCCGTAGAGGAGCGGCCACGTCCAGGCCACATCGTCGTAGGGCTCGTTCGGCTCGTCGGCGGGGAACTTCTGCTCCTCCAGGAAGTTGATCGCCGCGTTCCGGTACGGCTGGTCCATGCGCACCACGTACGTGCCGGCTGGCCAGGTGCGCTTGCCGAGCGCCAGGTCCGCGGTCAGGCGGTGGACCTCGATCCGGTGCAGGCGGAGCTGACCGACGAGATAGGCCAGGCGGCCGGAGTCCCGCTGCTCGGGCGAAAACATCCAGGCGTACGGCGCCTCGGTCCGCCCCTTCTCCAGAGCGCGGCTCCCCTTGGTCCAGAAGCTCTCCAGCAGCTCCTCGCGATGGCGCGCCGCGTACTCCAGCGCCTCCAGCACGGCCGCCTCCATGTAGTTCGTGTTGTTGCGCAGCGACCAGCGCACCTTCTTGTCCGGCGGCCAGGGGCGGTACCACTGCACGTCGGTCACCGGCTTGCCGGCGTAGCGCGACTTGATCTCGCGGTCGAACGTGCCGGCGTGCGAGTTGCCGAAGGTCTCGTAGAAGCGGCCGATGCCGTGATGGGTGTTGGCGACCGACGTCAGGTAGCCCGGCCACCAGCCGTCCCAGAAGCCCCAGGTCCAGACGCCGGGGAGGCCGAGCGACGAAAGCGCGCCGGCCTCGTGATCGCCGAGCTCCGTCCACTCGTGGATCGTCACCGGATCGACGCCGCGGTTGTACGGGCCGTGGCCGGTCGAGATGTAGAGGAACGGCACCGACTCGTGCAGGTCGTGCATCACCTGCGGGTGCCAGGCGAACCAGGACTCGTGGAGCGCCTTGGAGAGCGCCTGCGTGACCTGCATGCCGTCCCGGTTGTTGTCGTGGAGCACATAGTGGCCCCAGTAGGGAGGCGACAGGATCTCGCGGATCTCGTCGTACGAGCCCTTGCGCCCGCGCAGGTGGCGGTAGAACCACTCGACCGTGCGGTCGCGGCCGTCCGGCTCGGCCACCGGCGTGATCAGGACGACGGCGTTCCTGCGGATCTCCTGCACCGCGGGCCGCTTCGAAACCGCCAGCCGGTAGGCCAGCTCCATGAGCATCTCGGGGCTGCCGGTTTCGCCGGAGTGCAGGCCGCCGAGCAGGTGATAGATCACCTTGCCCTCCGCGGCCAGGCGGCGCGCCTCGTCCTTCGGAGTCACGCGCGGGTCCGCGAGCCGGCCGGTGATCTCCTTCCAGCGGTCGAGCTGCTCGACGTTTTCGGTATCCGAGACCGCCACCAGCAGGATGTCCCTTCCCTCCTCGGTGCGGCCGATCGTCTCCACCTTCACCCGGTCGCTGGCCTCGTCGAGCCGGCGGTAGTAGCCGTAGATCTCGGAAACTCGCGAGAGCTCGTCCGGCGTGCCCACGATCCGCCCCAGGACGTCCCCGGGCGACGGCACCGTCTCCGACTCGGGCACGTAGGCCACCGTCTCCGCCAGGAACCGCGGCTCGGTCGTGTACTCGCGGATCTTCTCGACGCTCCCGGGCTCGGGGACGTCGGGAGACCAGGTGTTCTCAGGCTCTTGGGCAACGGCAGGCAGGGCGAACAGGCAGAGGAGGGGAAGAAGGCGTTTCATGGCGGGGAAAGATAGCAGACCCCTCCGGCCAGCACGGACGAACACGGACGATCACGGACCCACACGGACCGATCCGGAAGCCGCCAGGTCCGTGTTCGTCCGTGAGAGTCCGTGCCCGTCCGTGTGTCCGTGTCCTACTTCACCCGGGCCACCACGACCGTGATGTCGTCGCTCTGCTCGGAATCCCCCTTGAAGTGGGAGAGGTCGCCGAGGATGGCATCGCGGATCTCGCGCACCGACCAGGTGCCGGTCGCGGCGCGGGCCACGGTCTTCTGCAGGCGGGGATAGCCGTAGTCCTGGCCGAGGCCGTTGCGGGTCTCGACCAGGCCGTCGGTATAGAGCACCAGCAGGTCCCCGCGCCGCACCTTGTGCCGCTCCTGGCGGTACTCGGCTTCGAGACGGGTGCCGAGCGGCGGCGCGCCGTCCCCCACCTCGGTGAACTCCTTGCTCTGGGCGTCCCAGCAGAGCAGCGGCGGATGGCCGGCGCTCGCCACCGTGACCTCGACGCCGGAGCCGTCCGCGGCCCGGTCGAGCACGGCGCAGAGGAGCGTCACGTAGGTCCGCCGGTCCGTGGTCTTGCGCACCATCTGGTTCAGCCGAACCAGGACGTCCACGGGCGCGGCCAGGTCCTTCTCCAGGAGATAGAGGCAGCTCCGGATGCCGGAGAGCAGCAGCCCGCTGGCCAGGCCGTGCCCGGACACGTCGCCGATCACCAGCGCGAGCTGCGAGCCCGACAGGCGGAAGTAGTCGTAGTAATCCCCTCCGACCTCGGTCGCGGGAAGGGAGGCCGCGGCCAGCTCGACCCAGCCGATGTCCGGGGGGAGCTGCGGCAGCATGCTGAGCTGGATCTTGCGCGCGTACTCGATCTCCTCGCGCATGCGCAGCCGCTCGCGGGACCGGGAATGCTCCATCCGCCAGACCCCGAGGAAGCGCTTCTTCTCCACCTGGGTGAGGATGATCGAGACGACCAGCCAGATGACGACGTTCACGCTGAGCCCCACGAGGCTCCCGCTGTCCGGGAACGCCTCCGCCGAAGGCAGCCCCGAGGCATCCAGGGGGAGCACGGCAGTGACCCACAGCACCAGGTAGGCCATCAGGTGCTCGGTCAAGCGCAGCCGGAAGCCGACGAGCAGGAGGGTGAGCAGGATGAACGGGGCCAGCTCCTCGTGGCCGCGCAGGCTCGCCACCTTCATCGCCACGGCCTGCAGGAAGAGGAAGCCGAGCAGGATCTGCCGGAAGTAGAGCGAGTAGGAGCGCTCGCGCCGCAGGAGCACCAGCAGGACCGCCGCGACGAGGTCCGCCACCATTAGGGCCAAGAACCCGAACCGCCGCTCGGACGCCGCCCCCACGGTCCCGGCCAGGGCCATGACGAGCACCAGCCCGAGGAGCACGCGGAAATAGCGGTAGTTCCTGGCGTCGAAATGGCGCTGGAGCGCGATCGGCTCAGGGAGCTGGACGAGCTCGTCGGTGGAGGGGGCTTTCATAGGGCGGACCGGGTCGGGTCTGCGCAATGCTATCGTGACCGGGCATGGAAAGGGACGCCCGCGATGCCCGCGGGCTGGCCGACGCGCTGCGCAAGGCCGGGACGGGGCTGGTCCTGGTGGTCACCGGGGCCGGCGTGAGCGCGGCGAGCGGCCTGCCGCTCTTCCGCGGCACGGATCCGGACGCCGTCTGGAACCGGGACATCACCGAGATCGGGACCTCCTGGTATTTCGAGCGCCACCCGGTCGAGTGGTGGACGTGGTTCCTCGAGCGCTTCTCGGGTCTCGGCGCCGCCCGTCCCAATCCCGCGCATCATGCCCTGGCGGCGCTGGAGCGCTGGCAGCTCGGCCGCGGCGGCGACTTCCTCCTCGTCACCCAGAACATCGACACCCTCCACGAGGAGGCCGGCTCGCGGCGCCTGGTCAAGGTCCATGGCACCCGCACCCGCCTCCGCTGCTCGCGCCCAGGCTGCCCGCTGGGAGCCCCCTCCGGCTCTCTCCCCGCCGAGGAGGCCGACCTCGCCGGCTTTCAGAACGCTCCCCGGCGCGAGACCCTCCCCCGCTGCCCTCGCTGCGGCGCCCTCCTCCGTCCCCACGTCCTCCTCTTCGACGAGTTCTACGACGAGCACGTGGACTACGGCTTCGGAGAGGTGCGCCGCGGCGCCGAGCGCATGGCCCTCGCGCTCTTCGTGGGCACCTCGTTCGCGGTGGGAGTGACCGACCTCGTGCTGCGCGAGGCCCTGGGCTGGCGCGTGCCGGTGGTCTCCATCGACCCCGCTGCCTCGCCTCCCGCCCCCGGCGTCACCGCCCTCCGCGCGCCCGCCGAGGAGATCCTCCCGGCAGCCTGCCGGGAGCTGGGGATCGAGGTCCCGGATCAGGAGCGCTGAAGAATAGGACGACAAAAAGGGGGTTCAAAGCGTGCGGAGTAGCAAAGGGAATACCTAGCAGGTGGGCCGGCTGTCATCGGCGATCGGGGTTGCCCCCAAACCCTCGGCCGGCGCTCTGGCTAGGCAGAGAAAGTATGACAGTCGCTCAGCCGGCCGTCAAGTGGTGCTCAGGCAGCTAAGTGCCTGAGGGGTGGTGACTTCTCTGAGTTCCAAGGAGGTTCAGGTTCGCTTCAGTTCAGAATCTCGAAAACCGCGGCGACCAACTCCCCCAGACACAAGAACGTGTCGGCGGAATCGATCCACCCGCTCCCACCGCCTTCCGGCGGCAGGGTCGGGATGGCGCTCGCGCCCAGCGCCTCCGGCGCACCGATGGCCCGCCGGTGCTCCTCGCTCCGATCCCGTAGCCAGCCCATGAAATGGTCCAGCTCTTCACGGTCGAACCAGACCCCGTGCGAGCAGCAGATTTCCAGGACGGTCTCGCCGCAGGCCTTCCGCTCCATCAAGGTGCCGCAAGCGGGGCAAAAACGGCCAGGCTGGCCCACCGCGTACAGCGGGGCGCCGATCCAGAGCGGCAGGAGGTCCGCTCTCTTCCTCGCTCCGAGGACCTCGACGACTTCCCGCGCGACCCAGACGCCGCAGCATTCCCTGCAGTAATGCGCGGTCGCATCCACGCGCTCCGACCGCCAGGGGGTTAGATCCACGGCCTCGGGACACGCGGGACACCGGGCGGGTCTGCCTTCACTCATACCGCAGCGCCTCTAGCGGATCGACCCGCGTCGCCCGCAGGGCGGGCACCCAGTTCGCCAGCAGGGCCACGGCGAGCAGGACCAGCGGGACGATCGCGAACGTCGCCGGGTCCGTGGCGCTCACGCCGTAGACCTGCCCGCGCAGGAAGCGGGTGGCGAAGAGCGCCGCCGCGATCCCGACGGCGGAGCTGATCAGCACGACCCGCATGCCCTGGAGCAGGACCATCCGCTGCACCTGCCCCGGGCGCGCGCCGAGCGCGAGGCGGATGCCCATCTCGTGCGTGCGCTGCGCCACCGAGTAGCTCACCACGCCGTAGACCCCCACCGCGGCCAGGCCCAGGGCGAGCGCGGCGAACAGGCCGAGCAACAGCGTCTTGAAGCGGCTCTGCGCCAGCGCCTTGGAAACCACCTCCTCCATGGGCTCGATCCGCTCCAGGGGCAGGTCGCGGTCGAGCTCCCGCACCGCGGCGCGCAGCGGCCCGGCGAGCTGCACCGGGTCGCCCGAGGTGCGCAGCACCAGCGCGGTGTCCGTGGACGGCCCCTGGGCCTGGGGCCAGTACGCCTCCGAAGCCTTCTCCTGGTCCAGCGTGTCGTGCCGCACGTCCCCCACCACGCCCACGACCGTGCGCCACCCCGGGTCCTCGGGGTCCTCGGGATCGCCGAAGGTGAAGCGCTTGCCGAGCGGGTTCTGGCCGGGCCAGATCCTGGCCGCGAGCGTCTGGTTGACGATCACGACCTCCTCGGCGCCGGTGCGGTCCCGGGGCTCGAACGCCCTGCCCTGGACCACGGGGATGCCCATCACCCGGAAATAATCGGAGCTGACCATCCGGACGTGAGTGTTCGGCGCCTCGCTCGGCGGCGGCACCGGCCGCCCCTCCACCACGAAGGTGAGGATCATGTTCGAGCCGCCGAGCGGCAGCGGGTAGATCGACGCCGCCCCCTCCACCCCCGGGATCGCGGCGAGCCGCTCCAGCAGCCGGCCGTAGAAGAGCGCCTGCCGCTCCTCGTCCGGATACTTGAACTCGGGGATCGAGATGCGCGCGGTCAGCACTCCCTGGGGCTTGAACCCGGGATCGACCCCGCTCAGCCGCGCGAAGCTCTGGATCAGCAGGCCCGCGCACACCAGCAGGACCAGGGCCACGGCCACCTCGAAGCCGACCAGGAGGTTGCGCACCAGCCGGCCATGGACGCCGCCCGCCATGGCGCGCCCCCCCTCCTTGAGCGCCTCGTACAGCCGCCGGCCCGTGGCCGAGAGCGCCGGCACCAGGCCGAACAGCACCCCGGTCGCGAGCGAGACGAGGAAGGTGAACGCGAGCACCCGGCCATCCACCCCGATCTCCCGGGCGCGCGGGATGCCCTCCGGATCGAGCGCCACGAGCGCCTTCACGCCCCAGTGCGCGAGCAGCAGGCCGAGGAGCCCGCCCGCCACGAAGAGGAGCGCGGTCTCGACGAGCATCTGGCGCACCAGCCGCGCGCGGCTCGCCCCGAGCGCCGCGCGCACCGCGAGCTCTCGCTCCCGCGATGCCACCCGCGCCAGCAGCAGGTTGGCCACGTTGGCGCAGGCGATCAGCAGCACGAAGGCGACCGCCACGAGAAGGATCATCAGGACGGGCCGGATGTCCTCCACCACGATCTCCTTCATGGGGATGAGGTCCACCGTCCACTTGGAGTTGCTGTCCGGGTACTGCTTCTCCAACCGGGCGGCGATGCCGATCATCTCGGTCTCCGCCTTCTCCAGGCTGACGCCCCGCTTGAGCCGGCCGATCGCGCCCAGGTAGTGGCCGCCGCGGTTCTCGTTGGCGAGATCGAGCGCCAGCGGCACCCAGATCTCGGTCCGCCGCGGCAGCTCGAAGCCGCGCGGCGCCACGCCCACGACCGTGTAGCTCTCCCCGTTCAAGGTGACCGGCCGCCCGGCGATCTTCGGATCGGCGCCGAAGAGCCGCTGCCAGAGGCCGTGCGAGAGCACCGCCACCCGCGCCTGGCCGGGCCGTCCCTCCTCCTGCCGGAAACCGCGGCCGGGGGACGGATCGACGTGCAGCATCTGGAAGAAATCCGGGGAGACCGAGGCGCCCAGGATCACCTCCGGCTGCTCCCGGCCGGTCAGGTTGAAGCGCTCGCGGCCGTAGGCGCAGAGATGCTCGAACGACCGGTTCTGCCGCCGGAAGTCGTCGAAGTTCGGCGGCGAGACGCTGAAGCGGGGAAAGCCCAGCGCGGGCGCGCTCTCCACGAGCATGACCAGCTCGTCGGGCTGCGGATAGGGCAGCGGATCGAGCAGCACACGGTTGACCACGCTGAAGATGGCGGAGTTGGCCCCGATGCCCAGGGCCAGGGTCAGCATCGCGAGGAGCGTCGTGGCCGGATTGCGGACCAGGGTGCGGAGCCCGAAGCGGATGTCCTTCCAGACGTTTTCCAAGGAGTCTCCAGCAAGAGCCGGCACCCGCGAAGGGCGCCGGCTCGGGGATTCGAAGCGTATCAGGAGATGGGCAGCGGCTCGGGGAAGGACGGCGGCGGGTTGGGCGGAGTGGTCGCCGCGGGCACCTCGAACCTGCGGCTGCCGAGCATCACCTCGGCGAGCTCGCGCCAGACCCGGCCGAGGCCGTTGAGGACATTGAGCGACACGAGCAGGCCCATGAAGCCGAACGCGGCCAGGATCAGCGTCTCGCCGAAGGTGTCGATGTTCCAGAACGGGATGTCGTAGTAGACGTCGTCGAAGCCCCAGGCGATCGGCGCGAAGAGGAACGCGGTCGGGATCACCAGCAGGACCAGGGTGAGGACGAAGCTGAGGATGCCCAGCGGGAACTTGAGGAAGAGGAAGCCCAGGCCCTTCCAGGTCACGGGGTTGCCGAGGAACTCCTGCACCCTCTTCCAGAAGTCCTTGGGCTGGCCGCTGGCCGGCGGCGTCATCGGCGGCACCTCGGCGCCGAGCAGCAGGATGGCGAACCGCCGCTCCAAGGCGGCCATGCCCCAGGTCGCCGCGAGCACCACGGCGAGGATGGGCAGCCCGACCCAGATGATCGTCAGGCCGAAGCCCAGTGCCAGGCCGGTGAGCAGGAAGATGAAGTAGAACAGCCCCAGCGGAAACGCCAGCGCCAGGTAGAACAGGTTCGTATAGGTGCGCACCTCGACCGGCGCGGTGAAGAAGCGCATCACCAGGTTCAGGTGCTTCTCCGACTCGTCCATCGGCTGCGTCTGGATCTCGGTATTCATCTGGTCCCTCCCGGGCTTCACCAGCCCGATTCCTGGAGGAGACTACGCAGGAGGGCGGGGGAGGGTTTCGGGAGGCCCTACTTCTTCGTGAAGATCTCGTGGAGGATCTTGCCCGTATAGGAGAAGAGGGACACGGACGCCGTGAGGCCCATGGCTCTGAGCAAGCCGGCGTTCATCTCCGGAGGAGCGGGAGGGGTGGGCAGGAGCAGCCCCAACACCGCGACCACCCCGGTCAGCAGAGTCACGGTCGTCAAAGCGACGCGAAGGCAGTCCTCCAGCGAGGGGACGGCCTTGTCACGCCTGAGCTTGAACAGGACGAAACCGGCCCAGACCAGCAAGGCAAGAACAGCCGTCGTTTGTGGGGTGAGATACGGGAGACAGGCCCTGCTCCATCTGTCCAGCAGGGCTTCCAGGCCATTCAGAGGCATTCAGCTTCGGCTGACCTGGGCAAGTACAGCGCCAGCGATGGCCCCGGCGATTGCCCCGACGACTCCGCCCGGCGCAGCGAAGGCGAACACTCCAATCAGCCCCAGGAACATCGCCCCGGACGTGATGAAGAGACTCCTCGTTCCCGGATCCGATGCGGCGGTAAGGCTTCGCATGGGGGTCTCCTCTCGGACTTCAGCCGTTGCAGTGAGATGGGTCACGGCGACACGGGGCATGCTCTGGCTCCCAATAGGCTTAACGGCATTCAACCCGAGCCATGTTGCCTCTTGGGGGCTTTTTTGTCAAGTACCCGCTCCCCCGGCGCCGGTCGACATCGGTTCAAGAACTGTGCCGATTTTGGTCACCCTGCCGGGGGAGCGCTTCGGGAGAGCGGATTCGGAGCTTATTTCGGGAGGAGCATCGCCTCGCCGGCGGGCTCGCGGAGGTTGTAGCGGGAGCTCATGACGCGGCCGTAGGCGCCGCCGTTCGCGATCAGGAGGACGTCGCCCTCCTGCGCGGGGGCGAGACGGCGCCCGCGGCCGAGGATGTCGCCGGTCTCGCAGATGGGACCCACGACGTGCGCGAGCATGGTGGCGGGCTCGCCGAGACGGCTCAGGTTCACGATCGGATGGTAGGCGCCGTAGAGCGCGGGGCGAATCAAGGAGTTCATCCCCGTCTCGGCTCCGACGTAGGTCATTCCGCCCTTGCTCTTCACCTGCACCACCCTTGCGAGGAGCACGCCGGCCTGCGCCACCAGGAACCGGCCGGGCTCGATCCAGAGCTCGAAACGGGGATTGGCGGCGCGGAACCCGCGCAGCGACTCCGCCAGCTCCTCCAGATCGAGCGGACCCTGGCCGGGCTGCTCCGGCACGCCGAGCCCGCCGCCCACGTCGATCACCCGCACGTCGGGGAAGCGCTCCGCCTCCTGTGCCAGGAAAAGCGCGACCTCGCGCCAGCTCCGCGAGTCCCGGATGCCGCTGCCCGAGTGGGCATGGAGGCCCACGACGCGCGCCCCGAGCCCGGCGGCCAGCTCGCGCAGCTCGTCCAGGCTCTCGGGGTCCACCCCGAACTTGGACTGCGCGCCCGCCGTGCGCACGTGGGCGTGGTGGCCCCGGCCGCGCCCGGGATCGACGCGCACCAGGATCTCCCGGCCGCGGAACACGTCCGGCCAAGCCCGCAGCGGGTGCAGGCTGTCGATCGTCACCCAGGCGCCCAGCTCGTAGGCGCGCCGGTATTCGGCGGCCGGCGCGAAGTTCGGCGTGAAGAGCAGCCGCGCCGGCTCGATCCCCGGGAACAGGGAGGCCACGTGCTCCAGCTCGGGCGCGGACACGCACTCGAAGCCGAGCCCCGCGGCTTCCAGGCGGCCCAGCACGCCGGCATGGGCGTTCGCCTTGACCGAGTAGAAGACCCGGTCGAAGACGCCGAGCGAGCGCACCGAGTCCGCGGCCCGGTCCAGGGTCTCGGCGTCGTAGACGTAGACCGGACCGCGCTCGGCGGCCAGGGCGAGCAGCTCGTCCCGGCGGGCGCGCCACCAATCACCTTCGGGCTCGACGGCGGTCTCCGCCTCGCGATCCTCGAACATCTCCGCCCAGGTGGGACCGAAGACGGCGCTCTCGGTCTGGTGGCCGAAGAGCAGGGCGTGAAGCTGCTTGACCAGGCGGTCGCTCTGGTCCTCGTCCACCACGAAGGTGAGGTTGAGGTCGTTCGCCGCCTGAGTCACCAAGTGGACCTTCATCTCCTCGAAGACCTCGAAGACCGGGCTCAGCTCGTGGAGGATGCCGCGGATGCCGCGCCCGACCAGCGAGAGCGCCGCGGTCGGAGTGATCACCCGCGGCTCGCAGAGCGGCTCCAGATCGCGGGAGACGGCGGCGAGCGCCGTCTCTTCGAGGACGTTCGCGCCGGGATCGAGGGAGACGGTCACGTTCGTCTCCGAGGTGGAGACCTGGTCGATGGAGAGGCCGTGGCGGGCGAAGGTGGCGAAGGCTTCGGCGAGGAATCCGACGCTCTGCCACATGCCGAGCGTCTCCAGGGCGACCAGGGTCATGCCCTTGCGCACCGAGATCGCCTTGACGGCCGGCCCGGTGTCCGGCCCCGAGGCCGAGACCACCGTGCCGGGCAGCTCGGGCCGGTCCGTGCAGCGCACGTGGAGCGGGATGCGGTGGCGGCGCAGCGGCGGGATGCAGCGCGGATGGAGCACCTTGCCGCCGGTGATGGCGATCTCCTGCGCCTCTTCGTAGTCGAGCGCGCGCAGCAGCCGGGCCGAGGGGAGGAGCGACGGGTTGGCCGTGAACATGCCGGGCACGTCGGTCCAGATCTCGCAGCGCTCCGCCCCCAGGCGCGCGGCGAACAGGGCCGCCGAGGTGTCCGAGCCGCCGCGGCCGAGGAGCACCGTCTCCCCCGCCGGGTTGCGCGCGATGAAGCCCTGGGTGACGATCACGCCCCGCTCCACCTCCAGGCAGCGGCGCAGGCCGTCGTCGCGCTCGTGGTCGCAGCTCGCGGAGAGGTAGCTGCGGGCCTCGCCGAGGCGGGATTCGTCGAGGCAGGTGAGGCCCTGGCGGGCATCGAACCAGGTGGCGTTCAGGAACGCCGCGCCCAGCCGGGTGGAGAGCAGCTCGCCGAAAGCCATGACCCGCGCCTTGAGCCGGGGACCGGCCTCCCCGAGAAGAGAGGCCGCGAGCGCGAGGCGAGTGAGCTCGTCGAGGTCGTCGCGGAGCAGGGCCTCGGCGTCGACCCCGAGCCGGGCGCCGAGCTCCAGGTGGCGCGCTGCGATCGCCCGGAGCGCCGCTTCGTGCTCGCCGCGCACCGCGAGCCCCAGCATGGTCTCCAGCTCGCTGGTGATGCGCGACAGCGCCGAGCAGACCACGAGCGGGCGCAGGCCCGCGGCGGTGCGCTCTTCGGCGAGCGCGGCGATGGTGCCCCAGCGCTCCGGGGAGGAGACGCTGGTGCCTCCGAACTTGAGGATGACCCAGGGTTTGCTCACGGAAAGGACCTCAAGGACACCAGGGACATCAAGGACCTCAAGGACACCGGACCGCTTCGTCCTTGATGTCCTTGGAGTCCTTGGTGTCCTTGTCGTCCTTTCGGCTTTCTTACCCCTTCGCCGCCTTGACCGCCTCGGTCAGCGCCGGCAGCACCTCGTGCAGGTCGCCGACGATGCCGTAGTGGGCCACATTGAAGATCGGCGCTCCCGGGTCCTTGTTGATCGCCACGATCACGGAGGAGGCCTTCATGCCCACCAGGTGCTGGATCGCGCCCGAGATGCCGGCGGCCACGTAGAGCTTCGGCGCCACGGTCTGGCCCGAGGAGCCGATCTGGCGGTCGCGCGGCAGCCAGCCGTTGTCGATCACCGGCCGGCTCGCTCCGATCTCCGCCCCGAGCGCCCGGGCTAGGTCGTTCACGATCCCCATCTTGTCCGCGCCGCCGATGCCGCGGCCCACGGCCAGGATCACGTCCGCCTTGGTCAGGTCCACCTGGTCGCCGCCCACCTCCTCGTAGCCGAGCACCTCGCGGTCCGGCTTGATGCCGGAAAGATCGGCGTCGAGCGGCTTGACCTCGGCTTCTCCCTTGACCACCGCGTCCGCGGGGAAGGCGCCGGCCTGCACCGAGACGAAGACGGTGCCCTCGCCCTTGACCCGCACGCGGGCCTGGAGCTTGCCGCCGAGCACGGGACGCTTCCAGATCAGCTCGTCCCCCGATTCGAAACCGGTGGCGTCGGTGATGAGGCCGGCGTTCACGGTCTGAGCGAGACGGGGCACGTAGTCCACCGACTGATAGGTATGGGGGAAGACCACGTAATCCGGCTTCGCGGCCTGGATCGCGGGCGCGAGCACCCCGATCCAGGCGCCCGGCGTGTAGCTGCGGAGAGCTTCGTGATCGGCCACGTGCACCGCGGCCAGGTCGTTCTTGGCCACCTCGGCCGCGGCGAGGCCGACGCCCAGGCCGAGCACCACCGCCTCGGCCTTCCCGCCGAGAGCGGCAGCCAGCTTCTGGCCGGCGCCGAGAGCCTCCATGGAGATGCGCGGGAGCTGTCCCCCCTCGCGGAGCTGCAGGACCACCCAGACTTTCGCCATCAGAGCACCCTCGCTTCCTTCCGGAGCTTGTCCACCAGCGTCTTCGCCGCGGCTTCGGGCGTGCCTTCGATCATCTGCGCGCCCGTGCCGCTCTCGGGGAAGGACACGGAAACGATCTCGACCCGCGAGCCCGCGGCGCCGACTTGGCCCGCGTCGAGCCCGAGGTCGGCCGGGCCGGCGTTGGCGATCTCCTTCTTCTTCGAGGCCATGATTCCCTTGAGCGACGCGTAGCGCGGATGGTTGATGCCGGCCTGGATCTCCAGCACGGCCGGCAGCGCGACCCGCGAGACCTCGTTGACGCCGCTCTCCATCTCGCGCGTCACCTTGAGAGACCTGCCGCCCTCCTCCAGCTCCACTCCCATCACGAGCCAGACGTGCGGCCAGCCCAGATGGCCCGCGATCACCGAGCCGGTGCCGCCCCAGCGCACGTCGTCCGACTGCGAGCCGGTGAGGACGAGGTCGAACGCTTCGCGGCCGAGCGCGGCGGCCAGGGCGCGGCCGGTCGCCAGGGCGTCGCCGCCCGCGAAGGCCGGATCGTTGAGATGGACGGCGCGCGCCGCGCCCACGGCCAGGGCCTTGCGCAGGTTCTCCTTGACCCGCTCGGGCCCGAGGCTGAAGGCCACGACCTCGCCGCCGGTCTTCTCGGCCAGGGCGAGGCCCTCCTCCAGCGCGTAGAGATCGCTCTCGTTGGTGACGAACGCGAGGTCCTCCTCCTCCACCCACCTGCCGTCGCGGCTGACGCGCAGCCGGGCCTCGGTGCTGGGGACCTGCTTGATGCAGACCGCTATCCTCATGAAACGGTTTCTCCTCGTTGGACGACGCCGGTGAGCAGGCGCCGCAGCAGGGGGGGATCGGGATTGAAGGCCCACACGCGGT
>Ga0268265_10000400_pt1 | contig 46467 bp, 10 predicted proteins | sample KBSSwiS52_FD_190355 | JGI IMG/M metagenome (GOLD analysis project Ga0268265, IMG submission 190355) | Switchgrass rhizosphere microbial communities from Kellogg Biological Station, Michigan, USA - KBS Switchgrass S5-2 (SPAdes) (version 2) | ecosystem: Host-associated > Plants > Roots >...
GGTGCCGCGCCTCCTTCTCCCGGGCCAGGCTCTGACGAGCGCGAGGACTGGGAGTCGGTCTATCAGCGGGTCACGGGCAAGGATCCGACGCTCTGTGCCGAGTGTGGGCACGGCCACCTGCGCCGGGTCCGGAAACTGCCCGCCCTGGCGCGGAGACCGCCGCCATGACCCGCCCGGCTCGCTGCGGCTCCCTCTCTGTCCTTCTCCCGCAGGTCTGGGGTAGGTGCGTCCTGCTTGCGAATCTGAGGTACAATCGAGCAAACGAAACTGCTGCGGAGGGCTATGACGGGAACGGCGGTGGCTTGGAGGAGGCGTCAATGAAGCGGGGAGATCTCGTTTCGAGGCGTTCGCGGCAGAGCCGGCGGCTGTGCCCCTCCTCTCTCCTGCGGATTGAATCTCCATAGGCACCAGCCGTAGCCTCCCCCGCGGTTTCGTTCAACCTGGGTCTATCCAACATCCTCCGCGTCACGCCGTGGATTCCGGAGCGGCCTTGCCAGGAGGATGTCGGATAAACCCTAAGCGTTGTGCGTCTCGTAACGGCGATAGCTCCTCGCATCAAGGGTGAAACATGAACCCAGACTTAAGCCATCTGCGAGTCACCGTAGTCGACCTCATGGGAGTCTTCCTTCCAGGTGTTATCTGGACGGTTCTAATTGCAACCCTGAAAGAGAGTTTCGTCCAAAGCTCTGGCGAGAATAGCCCGATCTTGGTAGCCCGTGAGCTTCTTGCGCCGGGTAGAAGTGCTGGGTTCTATGTCGTTAGTTCTGTTCTAGCGCTTATAGTTGGGTATGTGGCCAAGACTATAGCAATACCTCCGTCCGAAATTCTTGCTAGGCTACTCGATGCGCCAGTGACTCGCCTTCGCCGGCCTCCAAATCCTCCATCGGATCAGCATTTGCAGGTCGCGGAAGAGAACGCCTGGACAAAGGCTTTGGGATTAACCTATAAAAGTTTGGGGCCATCCGACTACCGTTTTCCTTATCATGCCATTCATTCGAAACCAGAGAATGCCCACTACTATGGCAAAATTATACAGCTTGTGGAAGCGCGCATCGGTTTGAAGTGGTACTTGATACCAAGAAGCCAAGTCTTTGCAACGTGCAAGCGCATGTTGAAACTTCATGCTGCCCCCCTTTGGGAAGAGGCGGAGTATAGGGAGGCAGAGGTTCGAATGCTTGCGTCCCTATTTCTGGCTGCTCTGTTTAGCTTGGCGCTATCTATTCTACAGTCGGCTTTTGTGGGCGTGCTCAACTTAAACTGGATACTCGCTTCCTTGGCGGCTACCTTCCTCCTGTGCTTCGCATTCCGAGCAAGAAGACGCCGGGAAGTAGAATCGGTCTACTTTTCATTTCTTTCTGCGCTACCCATTATACCTATAACAGCTGAGGAAGCAGGAGTAATAAATAGTCCTAGTTCTACTCAAAGCTCTGTTGAGGGCAAAGGGAGAAGCCGCACAACCCAGGGCCTGAAGCGGACAGATACCGCGCTATCGCGCGGTCCTGCCGCTTAGGCCCAAACCCGTTCGGCGCGCAGTAGAGTTTATGGCTCTGGAGAGTTCTAGATGGCAACTAAGCTTTCTGTCTGCCAGCACTGCACGGGCTTTGGCCTCCTAAGCTGCGATGTCTGCTACTGCAAACAATGTGGGGGGAGTGGAACGACTCAATGTAGCCAATGTGCTGGAAAACTCACCTGCTCAAAATGTAATGGAACGTGCAAGATCCAAGTCAAGAAGACTTGGCTGTTCTTTTCGCATATCGTAGAGGAAGATTGCAACGCATGTTCAAAGGTATGTCCATCGTGTCAGGGTAGCCAGCGCTTAAAGTGCCGCGGGTGTGATGGTGCAAAGTACATGAAGACGTGCTCACAGTGTTCAGGTACTCGCCAGCTGACTTGCCCAAAGTGTAATGGCTCTGGGAAAGTCGAGAGCGACTTACCATCTGCACCTAAATCTGCTAGGGAGTTGCGGCACGAGTGGTGGCAGGATTGGAAGCAAACAGTGGCTTCGATGTCCAATAACGATCTTCGATTTGAGCATGATAAATACAGGTCAATACGCACTAACCTAGAAATTAAACTATCGCGGCTCGACAACAATTACAATCGGGCGTATGATAACTACCAGAGCGCTATGGAGCAGGCACGTAGGGAGAGATATCTGGATTCCTTCAACTATCAGGCGCATCAGAGAGACCTTGATGCTTGGCAAGCTCAGATAGCCGATTGCCAAGCTGAAATTAAGTCTACTGAGGAAGCGCTCAGGCTTCTCGAAGATAATTTGCGGCGCCGTGGTGAATCTGCATCGGAAATGAGGAGCTAGAGACCTATATGGTAGAAAGAGCCGAACCAAGCCCCTGCACGCGGACGGCTGACTTCGTCATCCGCCGGTGAGGGGCAGCAGCGTTGGCCGTCGAAGGTATAGCGTGCCGAATACCGACCACAAGTTGCTTGCACAGTTTGTAGAGCACTTCCAGCCGCCCGCGATCCGGGTAGATCTGGGGGGCGCGACGGCGCTCGATCGCATTTATCAGGAGTTGCCCGCGCGCCTACCGAGGCTCTACGAGCGGCTTCTCCTCACCTTCATGTGGGACGATGTCGAGCTTCCGAGTCTCCTGCTCCTAGGGAATCCTGGCCTTGACGAGCTATTGACGAGTCTACTCTACGATCGCTACCTAGCTGAAGCTCTTCTGCCAAATGGCTTTATACCCTTCGGGCGAGCTCCGGGTGGAGGCTATGACCCCATCTGTTTCAATACACGGGGACGCGCCGGTCGGTACGATTGCCAGATCGTACAAGCTGATCATGAGGATATCCTCTGTCACGGTCGTCTGAGAATTAGGGAGATTGTTGCGCCCAGTTTCCGTGCCTTAGTCCAACTCATGATCGAGGCACCAAGTGACAAGCTATGAGAACGCCTTGGGTTCACGGCGGACTTTCCGGTGTACAATAAAGAAAAGGCAGAGCGGTGAGAACACAGCCATATGCGCGAGTCGGAAAACTTGGTTCGGCCAACCCAGGGCATCAAGCGGACGGCTCCGCCGCCGCTTATGCCCAATCACGTTCGGCGAACTAACCCGTCAAGAGTACCGTGATGCCTGTTCGTTATTATTGGGTCGATGACAAGAATGGTATCCACAGGGTTCCGGCATCCCGGTTTATCCGTGTGTTTGCGGGTGAAGAACCAGCGCCGGAGTTTTCGGGGAGACAGGTTCGTTTTGTGGAAGCTGCCATCGAGGCCGAGGGCCGCAAGCCGGTTTCGATCTTGAGACTGATTTACCCGTTGATCTCCTTCAACGAGGCGGGGCCATTGACGAAGAGGCCAAAGAGCGGGAGAGACGATCCTCGGTTGGCTTGATGGATTCACAATTCGAGAGCCGAGCCGAGGGAAATCTCCTGCGCTCAGGAGGACGATTCGAGAGGAAGCAGTTCGAGTCGAAATTTCGTTGGAGTCCAAGTCAAGAGCTGGAAAGTCTGATCGTGAGGCAGATTTTCGCAAGCTGAGCACTGGCCATCATAAATACGAGCACGTACCCGGAATCGGCTGAACCAACCGGCCCAACGGGCCGGCAGAGCCTAGCCCAGGGTTGAGGCCGAAGGCCGATACCCTGGGTAGTAGAGAGGCGACAAACGGGTGCGGCCTGAAGGGCCGCGAGAATCTTCCTACCACCCTCTCGCGCCCTTGCAGGGCGCTCTGCGGTGACGACGTTCCTTTCCCAGGGCATCGCTTCGCTCAGCCCTGGGCTCCGTTCTGCCGGCCCGTTGGGCCGGCTGATTGAATACCCTTAAGTCACAGTACTTACGGTGGGAAGTACTAAGGTAACCCGCTAACGCGTGCGGACTTCTCCTTTGCTCGCGCTCGATCGCCTGCCGTGGTATCCTCTAAAAGTCTCCTGTTTGAGCTGAGCCTGTATGCGAAGCGCCCGCGTCTTCCTGCTGCTCGTCGCCTTGCCGGTCCCGGGTTCGGTATCCGCTTGGGCCGAGGAGGTGCCGGCGTACCTGGCCTCGTGCGGGCCGGGTTCCGGGGAGCTCACCTGCGTCTGCGGCTGGTTCGAGGACCTCACGGGCCTGGGAGTGCTGATCGACGGCCGGCCCGCCGGCCCGCCGGTGTCGGCGTCGCGGAGCATGCTCTGCTTCCAGCTTCCTCCCGGCCTTCACCGGGTCTCCGGCGATCCGGCGCGGTTCTCCACGGTCGAGGAGCACGAGGCGAACGTGCTCGCGGTCCGGAGGCAAGCGGCCCGGACCATGGAGCGCGGCATGGTGAATCAGGTCACCTGGACCGTGGCCGGCACCTCCGAGCCGGTCTGGCTCGAGCTGCGCAACCGGACGCCCTCGATCGCCGATCTCGCGGGAGGCAACGCGCAGAGGGCGATCACCTCGGGAGGCCCGGTCAACGCCGTCACCCGGGTGCTCACCGCCCGCAGCGCCGGGTCCGTGCGGCTGTCGGCCCGCGTGGTCGACGGACCGGGCGGCCCCGCCGGCGAGGAAGCCCCCTCGCCCCGGGAGCTGGCGCGGCAGGCTCTCGTCCAACAGATGTTCGAGCTCGGTCTGAAGGCCGCGTCGCAGCGCTTCGAGCAGGGCGTGCGCGAACTCCCCACGACCGACGGTGGCCGGTTCTATCGCCGGGAAGACGTCGCGCGCCTGCTCGAGCGTACCCGCGACGACGTGCTGCGGAGCCTTCCCGCGCCGGAGCTCGCGGCGTTTCGCGACTCCACGGAAGATTTCTTCGCCGAGGTCCTTTCCACGGGGCTTCGGCTCCTCTTGCAGATCGTCCGGTCCGCCGCTCCGGGTATCCGGCTCGCCTCGCTGCAAGAGGGAGGAGCCGCACAGGTGGAGGCGACCGGCGTCGAGAGCCTCTTCGCGAAGGTCCGCAAGCTCTTCGCTCTCGGCGGCGAACAGGCCGTGCGGGCTCTCTGCGTGCGCACCACTCCCGAACAACAGGCGGCGGTTCTCCTCTATCCGCGCAGCTACCCTGCCGACCGGCAGGAGACGGCGACCACCTCCGTGCTTCATCTCTTCATCGGGAAGTATCGATACGAAGTGAGGAAGCAGGGGTTCAAGGCGATCGAGAACGCGGTGGGCCTGGTCTGGAATCCCCAGCCGGTGCTGGACTGCTCGCTGATCCGCTTGCGCAAAAAGGGTGACGCCGTGCCTTGCAGGCTCATCCCCGCGGCCAAGGACTGCCTGCTGCCATGATGGAGCCTGCGGACGCCAAGCCGAAGATCCCGGCGCCACCGTCGCTGAGCCAGACCCTGGTGAAGCGCATCCTCGGCTTTGGCGTCTGGATCGCGGTGGGGCTGGCACCGTTCCTCGGAGCGCACAAGCTTCCCCTCTTCCCGGCCCTGCTGGAGCTCTATCCCGCCTCCCTGCGCCCGGTGTTGCTGCCGCTCTCGGGTTTTCTCATGGGTGTGATCGCGCTCAAGGTGGAAACCGCGGGCGTCGGGCGCCTGACCCGCAAGTCGCTCGACCGCTGGTTTCGCCGCGCGGAGGTCATGCTGGCCGCCAGCTTCCTCCTCCTCGTGGTGCTCTATCTGCTGCTGGTGGCTCGAGTGCAGTATCAGCGCCTGCCGCCGCCGGCTCCGACCGAGACGATGGCCTTCGTGACCGGGGCCCCGACCGTGCCGGCCCATCCGGGGGAGTGCGAATGTCGGCAGGGCCAGAATGCGGATGCCTGTATCGAGGACATCTCGCTCAACGAAAAGCTCGTGCCGACCTGTTTCGGTCCCTGGCGGGTCAAGCTCGCCAGCCTGGCCCTGACCCTCCTTTATCTCATTCTGACCGGGAGCTTCGCGGCAGCGGTGGGCGTGTTCGTCCTGCGGCAGAGGATGGAGAGGGACAGGCAGCAGGCGCGTAGAGGCAACCGCCCATAGCCGGCAGTGCCGGACATCCCATGGCAGCGACTGACATCCGGCGGCAAAGCCTGCCGGCCTTGGGCAAGCCGTAAAATTCAAAGGCATGGATTGCCAAGCGACGGCAAGCATGGCTGTTCAAAGGCATGGATTGCCAACGGAAAGCAAGCTTGGCAATTCAAAAGCATGGATTGCCGCCGAAAATCGGCGCCAGCTATTCAACGGCATGGATTGCCCGCGAACGGCAAGCCCAGAAATTCAAAGGCTTGGATTCGAACAGGCTTTCCGCCCGGCCCGCTCCCGTGTAATATGGACGCCTACCTGTTGAGGTTACAGCGCTGCTGCGAAGGGAGAGTCCGGTGCGTGGGAAGTCGCTTCTGGTCCGCGGGGTCTTGCTGGTGGCGGGCATGGTGTGCGTCTCGGTGCCGGCCTCGGCCCAGTTCCATCTCGGTGCCTCCGCGGGCCTCTATCAGCCGGAGGACCAGGAGAAGAGCGCCGAGCAGGTCCTCTCCGTGCGGGGCGGCTATCGCATCCGTCCGCAGGTCGGGTTCGAATGGAGCTTCAGCCGGCTGACGCTGGAGGAGACCGTCGATGCGGCGAGCCTGCCGTTCGACTTCGACCTGTTCGACCTGAGCGCCGACCTGTCCAACTTCGACCTTTCCGTGCAGTGGTTCCCGAAGCAGGGCAGCTTCGTGGTCTTCGGCGGCCCCGGGGTGGCCATGATCGACGCCCGGCTCGACGTGGTCTTCATCGGCGTGCCGTTCCAGGCCAACGACGTCACGAACATCTTCACCGTGCACGCCGGCGCCGGCTACGCGTGGCAGCTCCGGCGCGGCTTCTTCGTCCAGCCCGAGATCCGGGTGCGGCGCTACTTCGGCGCCGACCTGAGCGAGCCGAGCGCGCTGGAAGGATTCCGATTCTCGTACCGGGCCACTGACTTCGACGCCGGCCTGGCCTTCGGCTGGCGGTTTGGTTCCTGACGTTTTGCCTGACGTTTTGCCTGAGATACCAGGGAGGAAACCATGCGAACGAGACACAAGGTGCTTCTGGGTGCGCTGGGGACTTCATTGGCTCTGGGGCTGCCGTCGGCTCTGTTCTTCCAGGGCGGGCCCGAGCCCGGCCGGCGGACGGGCCTGGCGAACGCGTCCGCGCTCAACGCCGCCTTCCAGTCCTGGTCGGCCGACCATGCGGCGCGCGGCGGCGACCGTCAGGTCTCGTTCTCGCTCGGCGGGTCGAAGGGCTTCTCGAGCGAGGAGACCCGGGCGCGGGGGATCGTGCGGCTCGACCTGCTCGGCGGCAACGCCCGGGTGGACCTCCAGGGCCTCGAGCCCGGCTCGCAGTGGGACGTCTGGTTGGTGGACAACGAGCCCGGCGGCAGCTCCATGCCCGAGCCCGGAGACCGCTCCCACCGGCTGGGCCGGGTGACGGCCGGCGGTGCCAAGGGGGGCACCGCCCGCCTGGCGGCGCAGCTCGATCCCGGGTTCTTCGATGGCTTCGAGGTGGACGTGATGGCCGTGTCGCGGGCGGGGAGGAAGCCGGAGGAGGGCGTGCTCTTCGGATCGCCCGACCTGTTCCAGAGGCTCTACAGCCAGGGACGGCGGAAGCCCGCGCTCCAGCCCGCGCACGGTCTGGCCAGCCTGGCCGCGTTCCTCGGTCCCGAGCCCGCGTTCGCGTCGCCGTTCGACTCGCTCGACCCGCTGGTCGCGCTCGGCGCCGAGGTCTTCCAGAACGAGAAGTTCGACGGCAACGGCAGGACCTGCGGCACCTGCCACCCGGCGCGCAACAACTTCACGATCGATCCCAAGTTCATCGCGTCGCTGCCGGCGAACGATCCGCTGTTCGTCTTCGAGACCAATCCGGACCTGGCGCGAAATCTCGAGAACGGCACGTCGCTGCGCGAATTCGGGCTGGTGCTGGAGAACGTGGACGGGTTGAGCGACCTGGACAGGAAGTTCGTGCTGCGCGGCGTGCCGCACACGCTCGGGCTGATGAAGTCGCGGCTGCCGCAGCCCGGCTCGGCGCAGGAGCCGATCCCGCCCGTCGAGCGGCTCGGCTGGGGCGGCGACGGCGCGCCCGGCAGCGGCTCGCTGCGCGAGTTCGCGCTCGGCGCCATCACCCAGCACATGACGCGCCGGCTCGACCGCAGGGCGGGCGTCGACTTCCGGGTGCCGACCGACGAGGAGCTCGACGCCATGGCCGCGTTCCAGCTCGCGCTCGGCCGGCAGGCGGACCTCGACCTCCCGGCCATGCGCTTCCGCTCGCCCGTGGTCACGCGCGGCCAGCAGATCTACCTGCAGGGCGATTCGGTCAAGGGCACCGTGGCCGCCGGCAAGTGCAACCGCTGCCATTTCAATGGCGGCTCGAACGTGTCGATAGGGGACCAGAACCGGAACTTCGACGTCGGCATCGAGAAGCTCCCCGATCATCCCTTCAACCTGATCGCGCCCGGCGCCATGCCGATCGACGGCGGCTTCGGCACCGATCCGCGCTTCGACTCGAACGGCGGGGCGGTGGGCTTCGGCAACGGCCGCTTCAACACCGCGGTCGTGGTCGAGGCCGCGGACACCGGTCCGTTCTTCCACAACAATTCGGTCGCCACGATCGAGGAGGCGGTCGACTTCTACAACAGCACGGCGTTCAACACCTCGCCCGCCGGCCTCGGCTTCAAGGGGCAGGACAGCGGCGGCATCGGCATCCACCTGGAGACCACCCAGGTCGAGGCGGTGGCGGCGCTGCTGCGCGTGCTCAATGCGCTCGAAAACATCCGCTCGTCGTCGGAGCTCGACGAGGCGGCCCTCGACAGGGAAACGCAGGAGGCGCGGATGCTGGTCGACATCGCCTCGTTCGACACCGAGGACGCGTTCCAGGTGCTGGAGGAGAGGAGCCTGCACCTCCCTGCCGTGCGCAAGCTCAAGGAGGCGTTCGTGCTCGAGCGGCAGGTCTATGCCAACCCCAAGAGCAAGAAGCGCAACGACCTGCTGCGGCGCGTGCTCAGCCTCAAGGAGCAGGCGCGCGGCGAGATGCTCGCGCCCTGACGGCGCTTCAGCCGGCGGACGGGCGCTGGGCCTCGCACCACTGCTGGAACGTGGTCGTGGGACGCCCGAGCGAGGTGTCGGCCTGGCTCGGGTCTCCCGGCTCGCCGTACTTTTTGTACATGCGTACGACGCGCGTGCCGTACTGCCGATTTTTATGACCGATCAAATGGTGATAGAGGATCGAGACCCAGAGAGGCAGAGAGATGATCCTGGTGCCGGGCCGCACGATCCGGATGAAGCGCTCGGTGAGCTCGTGAGCGTCGATCGCCTCGGGCCCGTAGACGTCGAAGCGCCGGTTCGGCGCCTCGGGAGCCTGAAAAGCTTTCGCAACCATCGCGGCGTAATCCTCCGCGGCCACGTAATGGAAAGGACGCCTCAGCACGGGAACGCGGATGACGTCGCCCTTCTCCAGGTGATGGCAGCCTTCCATGAAGAAGCAGCAGGCGAAGACGGCGTAGCCGAGGCCGCTCGCGCGGATCGCCTTCTCGGCGTCGAGCTTGGCCTTGAGGTGCGGCAGGAACGTGTACTCCTCGCGGGCGTGGATGCAGGAGAGATAGGTCATGCGCTCGACGCCCGCCTCCCTGGCGAGCCGCGCGACGTTGGCCGCGCCCCGGTGCTCGAGCCGGTCGTGGCTGTTGTGCTTCCACCAGCCGCGCATGTTGAAATGGACGCCGTAGCAGCCGTCGAGCGCCGCGCGCAGGGACGCATCGTTTTCGATGTCGCCTTCGAAGATCGGGAACGCCTCGCCAAAAAATTTGATCGCTTTCTCGCGCTTGCGGGTGAACACGCGGACGTCGAAACCGTCTTTGCTCAAAGCCCGAACGACGAACTGCCCGTAATTCCCTGTGGCGCCCACGACGAGAATGCTCTTGGACATCGGCTCTCCTTAAGCAAGTAAAGGATTCTGACAGCGGCTCACGCCCTCTTCAGAATGGAAATCCATGTTATCATTTATCTCTCGGGGTTAAGAGCTGGTTTGGGCATCAAGTAATTTGTCGTCGGGTCATACGGGTTCGAGGAGCGTCCTTGAAGGTTCCAGCGCGTGGGAGAGGCGCCGCAAGGAGATTCATGATCCCAAAAGGGGTTCCGTTGCGTAGATCCTCCGGGAGGCATCGTGGCCGGAGGCTGCTGCCGGTCCTGCTCGCCGCGGGTCTTGCTGCGGCGCGGCCGGGCGCCGCGCAGCATGACAAGCCGTTCCTGACCCTGGAGGCGCTCGCGGTCTCCGAGCCTCTGCAGGTCGACGGGCGGCTCGACGAGGAGGTGTGGTCGCGGGCCCAGGTGGGGAGCGGCTTCACGCAGCGCGAGAAGCCGGAGCAGCCCGCCACCGAGCCCACCGAGGTCCTGGTGGTCTACACGCCCGCGACGCTCTACATCGGGCTGCGCTGCTTCGACTCGCATCCCGAGCAGATCGTGGCCAAGGAGATGGAGCGCGACGGACGCCTGTTCCGGGACGACTCGGTGATCGTGGTGCTCGACACCTTCCACGACCACCGCAACTCCTATTTCATGGAGGTCAATCCCACCGGCGCGATCCTGGACGCCCTGTCCACGGAAGAGGGGCGCAGCCTGAACAGCGACTGGGACGGGGTGTGGACGGCCGCGGCGAAGATCACCGCCGACGGCTGGACGGCGGAGATGGCGATCCCGTTCTCCACGCTGCGCTTCGATCCGAGCCTCGACACCTGGGGCTTCAACGTCCGCCGGCTGGTGGCGCGCAAGGCCGAGCAGTCCTACTGGGTGCAGGTGGGGCGCGACGCCTCGCTCCTGCGCATGTCGCGCGCCGGCCACCTGACCGGCCTGAAAGGTCTGGAGGCCGGTCTGAACCTGCAGCTCAAGCCGTTCGCGGTGGGATCGCGCACGGAGTTCAACCTGACCGGCCTGGAAAACGACAGGTCCGACCTCGGGCTCGATCTCAAGTGGGGCATCACGCGCGGGCTGGCGCTCGACCTGACCTACAACACGGATTTCGCCGAGGCCGAGGCGGACGACCAGCAGGTGAACCTGACGCGCTTCTCGCTCTTCTTCGACGAGAAGCGGGAGTTCTTCCTGGAGAACGCCGGCATCTTCGAGTTCGTGCCGCCGAGCCAGATCGGCGGCACGCCGCCGCTGGAGATCTTCTTCTCACGCAAAATCGGCATCGCCGAGAGCGGCGTGCCGGTGCCGATGCAGTGGGGCGCCCGGCTCACCGGCCGCGCCGGCGACTGGAGCATCGGCCTGCTCGATGCGTCGACGGAGCCCCTGGACCAGCCGACGAGCGGCGTCCTGGGCGGCGTGCCGGAGGACAACTGGGGCGTCGTGCGCGTCAAGCGCAACGTCGGCGAGCGCTCCGCGGTGGGGATGATCTTCACCAACCGCGACTCGCGGGACCTCGGTACCAACCAGGTCTACGGCCTCGACGCCAACCTGAACCCTCTGCCGAAGCTCAACGTCAACACGTTCTTCGCCGTGAGCCGCAGCTCCAACCCGTTCGTCGACTCGATCGGCGTCGTGGACGCCCACTCGGACGAGGCGGGCGGCGCCTCGATGGTGTGGAACGGGCAGGACTGGCTGTGGGCGATGGAAGCCATGGAGATCGGCGACAGCTTCGATCCGCAGGTCGGCTTCCTGCTGCGCAACGGCGTCCGCCGCTACGCGCCGACCCTCGCGTTCAAGCCGCGGCCGAAGGTGCCGAACCTCCGCAGCCTGCTGCTCGACGCGCAGGCCGAGATCATCACCGACCTCGACGACCGCCTGGAGACGTTCGTGACCCGGCTCGACTTCTTCGGCTTCATCCTCCAGTCGGAGGACCAGGTGCAGTCGTTCATCGACATCAACCGCGAGCGCCTGGTCGAGCCGTTCGCGATCCGCCCCGGGATCGTCATCCCGCCCGGCGAGTACGACTTCAACGATTACGGCGTGACCTACACGACGAACCCCTACCGGCGGGCCTTCGTCACCGGCTCCGTGCTCACGGGGCAGTTCTACGACGGCGAGCGCTTTTCGAACGTGATCACTCTGGGCTGGCGCGCCAGCCGCTACTTCCGCGCCGAGACCCGGTGGACCCGCGACGAGGTCGACCTGCCCGCCGGGTCGTTCACGGCCAACGTCTGGCGCCAGCGCCTGAGCCTGTCGCCCACGCCGCGCCTGTCCACCAACGCGTTCATCCAGTACAACGATACGGCGAACCTGCTTTCCCTCAATCTGCGTTTCAACTGGATCTACAAGCCGGGCTCGGACATCTTCCTGGTCTACAACCACAACTGGATCGCTCCCGGCCTGAGCGATCTCGGCACGCGGGAGCGGCAGGCGATCCTGAAGTTCACCTATCTGCTGTCTCTATGAAAGGTTTTCATCGGCCCCCATCCGTCGAATTTTCGACTCTGATCGAAATGCTGCGGATGCGGGCGCGGGAGAGCCCCGCGGCGCGAGCGTTCACGTTTCTGGGCGAGAGCGGCGGTGCGACCGATCAGGTTTCCTATGCCGGGCTCGACGAGCGGGCGCGGGCGATCGCGGCGCTCCTCGTGGAACGCGGCGCGCGCGGCGAGCGGGTGCTGCTGCTCTATCCGCCGGGGCTCGAATACATCGCGGCATTCTTCGGCTGCCTCTATGCGGGTGCCGTGGCCGTGCCCGCGTATCCGCCGCGCCTGAACCGCAGCCTGCCGCGCCTCCGCGCCATCCTGGACGACGCGCGGCCCCGCGCGGCGCTCACCACGGCCGCGATCCTCGGCCGCGTCAAAGGGTGGAAAGAAAGCGAATCCTGGCTCGGGGACGTCCGCTGGCTGGAGACGGACCGTCTCACCCTGGACGGAGCCGCGGCCTGGCAGGACCCGGGCGTGGAGCAGGAATCGCTCGCTTTTCTGCAGTACACCTCGGGCTCGACGGGCACGCCCAAGGGGGTGATACTCTCCCATGGCAACCTGCTCCACAACTCGCGCGAGCTGCGCCGCTGCTTCGGCTACTCGGCCGACTCCCGCGGCGTGATCTGGCTGCCGCCCTACCATGACATGGGGTTGATCGGCGGCATCCTGCAGCCGATCCATGGCGGTTTCCCGGCCACGCTGATGGCGCCGGTCACGTTCCTGCAGAGCCCCCTGCGCTGGCTCGCGGCGATCACGCAGGAGCGCGCCACGATCTCCGGCGGACCCGACTTCGCCTACGACCTGTGCGTGCGTCGCATCCCGCCGGCGCAGCGCGAGGGGCTCGACCTGTCGAGCTGGGAGGTGGCCTTCAGCGGCGCCGAGCCGGTGCGGGCCGCGACCCTGGAGCGCTTCGCCGAGGCGTTCGCTCCGCACGGCTTCCGGCGGCGGGCCTTCTATCCCTGCTACGGCCTCGCCGAGGCGACGCTGATCGCGAGCGGTGGAACGCCGGGGGCCGGCGTGGTGGAGCGGCCATTCGAGGAGAAGGGGAAACGGCTGGTCGGCAACGGGCAGTGCCTGGAGGACCAGCAGCTGGAGATCGTCGATCCCGAGACCGGCGTGCCCTGCGCTCCGGGCGCGGTGGGGGAGATCTGGGTGGCCGGTCCCAGCGTGGCGCAGGGCTACTGGAACCAGCCGGAGGAGACGCTCGCCACGTTCGGCGCGCGGCTCTCGGGCGACGGGCCGTTCCTGCGCACGGGCGATCTCGGATTCCTTGATGGCGGCGAGCTGTTCGTCACCGGCCGGCTCAAGGACCTGATCATCCTGCGCGGGCGCAACCACTACCCGCAGGACGTCGAGGCCACGGTCGAGGCGGCGCACCCGGCGTTACGCGCCGGCGGAGTGGCGGCCTTCTCTGTAGAGATTGCGGGCGAGGAGCGGCTGGTCGTGGTGGCGGAGCTCGAGCGCACGGCCCGGGACGGCCACGAGCGGGTGGTGGAAGCCGTCCGCCAGGCGGTCGCCGAAGAGCACGAGGTGCAGGTGCACGAGGTCGTGCTGATCCGCGCGGCGACGCTGCCCAAGACCTCCAGCGGCAAGGTCCAGCGCCGCGCCTGCCGGCAGAGCTATCTCGCCGGCGAGCTGGTGGTCGTGGCCCGGAGCGCGGTCGATACCGCCGAGGAGACGGAGACGCCGGCCGAGCCCGGCCTGTTGCCCTTCCTGCGCCAGGAGGCGGCGCGCGCCCTTCGCATCCCACCTTCGCGGGTCGATCCGGACCTTTCCCTCGCCGCCCACGGCCTTGACTCCCTGGGTGCGATTGAGCTCAAGGGCGGGCTGGAGGCGGCCCTCGGCATCGAGCTGCCGCTCGCCGATCTCCTGGAGACGGTGACCCTCAGCCGGCTCGCGGAGGAGATCCAGGCGCGGACGGCCGGCCCGCGGGCCGGCCCTGTCCCGCGCGGAGTCGGAGGGGACCGCCCGTCCATGGGGCAGCGAGCCCTCTGGCTGCTCGACCGCCTGGCTCCAGAGAGCGGGGTCAACCACATCGTGGCTGCGGCGCGCGTCCGCTCAGGGCTGGATGTGGCCGCCCTCAGGCGGGCGTTCGCCGGCCTCGTCGAGCGCCACTCGGCGTTGCGGACGACCTTTGTGGAAGTGCGCGGCGAGCCGGTGCTCCGCGTGCACGAGAGCCTGGAGATCGAGGTCCTGGAGCAGGACGCGACGCCCGAGACCCTGGACGAGCGCATGGCCGAGGCGGCCTGGCGGCCTTTCGATCTCGAGCGCGGTCCGCTGTTGCGCGTCGTCCTCTTCCCCTGGGCGCCTGCGCGCAACGGCGAGCGGGTGCTTCTGCTGGTGGTCCATCACCTGATCGCCGACTTCTGGTCGCTCGCGGTGCTGGCGCGGGAGCTGGGCCGGCTGTACGCGGGGAAGGAGCTGGGGCCTGCGCCTCTCGACTTCCGGGACTGGGTGGCCTGGCAGGAGGAGCGGCTGGCGGGACCCGAGGGGGAGCGGCTCTGGAGCTACTGGCTGGAGCGGCTGGCGGGAGAGCTGCCGCACCTGGACCTGCCCGCGGACCGGCCGCGCCCGCCGCTGCAAGCCTTCCGCGGCAGCTCGCTCTCCCTGCTCCTGCCCGCGGATCTCGCCGAGGGGCTGCGGCAGTTCAGCCGGGAGCGGCAGGCCACCCTCTATGTGACCCTGCTGACCGCCTTCCAGGTGCTGCTCCACCGCTACACCGGCCAGGACGACGTGCTGGTCGGCTCGCCGACCGCCGGGCGCCCGGTGGCGGAGGTCGAGGGGACCGTCGGCTACTTCGTCAACCCGGTCGTGCTGCGCGCCGGTTTCTCCTCGGCCTCGACGCTCGATGGCGTGCTGGCCGAGGGCAAGCGGACCGTGCTCGGCGCGCTCGCGCACGCGGACCTGCCGCTCGCCCTCCTGGCCGAGCGGCTGCAGCCGGTGCGCGATCCGAGCCGGCCGGTGCTCTTCCAGGCGATGTTCGTGTTGCAGCAGGCGCGGAGCGCGGACGACGAGGCGCTGGCCGCCTTCGCGATCGGAGCCGAGGGGGCCGGGATGGATCTCGGCGGGCTCAAGGTCGAGCCCTGGCCGATGGAGCAGCGGCGGTCGCAGTTCGATTTGACCCTGGTAACGGCGCAGGTCGCGGACGGATTGGGGCTCAGCCTGCAATACAACTCCGACCTCTTTGACGGCTCGACCATGGCGCGGCTGGCCGGGCACTACGCGAACCTGCTCGCCGGCATGCTGGAGAGCCCGGCGGCCGGGATCTACGACCTGCCGCTGCTCTCGCCGGCCGACCGGGAGCAGGTGCTGCGGAGCTGGAATGACACGGGCGAGGCGCCGCTCGCCGGGCGGTGCCTGCACCAGCTCTTCGAGGCGCAGGCGGCGCGAACGCCGGAGGCCGAGGCGCTGGTCTGCGGCGAGGCCCGGCTCACCTACCGCGAGCTCGATGCCCGCGCCGGGCGGCTGGCGCGCCGGCTGGCGGCGCTGGGGGTCGGGCCGGAGGTGCGGGTGGGCGTCTTCGGCGAGCGCTCGGCGGAGATGGTGGTGGCGCTGCTCGCCGTGCTCAAGGCCGGCGGCGCGTACGTGCCGATCGATCCGGCCTATCCGGCCGAGCGGGTGGCGTTCCTGCTGGAGGATTCGCAGCCGGCGGTGGTGCTGACCCGGGAGCGGATGGTCCTGTTGGAGGACGAGGCGGGGGAGGAGGGTCCAGTCATTCAGACTGGTCCTGGCAACCTCGCCTACCTGATCTACACCTCGGGCTCGACGGGCCACCCCAAGGCCGTGGCGATCGAGCACCGCAGCGCTGCCGCCATGGTCGGTTGGGCGCTCGGCCTGTTCACGCCGGAGGAGCTGGCGGGCGTGCTCGCCGCGACGTCGATCTGCTTCGACCTCTCGGTCTTCGAGCTGTTCGTGCCGCTCGCCAGAGGCGGGAAGATCGTGCTGGCCCGGAATGCCCTGGAGCTGCCTGCCCTGCCGGCCCGCAACGAGATCACCCTGATCAATACGGTGCCCTCGGCCATGGCCGAGCTGGTCCGCCTGCGCGCCCTGCCCGCTTCGGTGCGCACCGTCGCCCTCGCGGGCGAGCCGCTGCCGGCGGCGCTGGCGGAGCAGATCTATGGGATTCCTACGGTCGAGAGGCTGTTCAATCTCTACGGCCCGTCGGAGGACACGACCTATTCGACCTGGTCCCTGGTGCCGCGCCACGGCCAGCCTGCGATCGGCCGGCCGGTCGCGGGGAGCCGTGCCTATGTCCTCGGTAGGAGCTTCGAGCCCGTGCCGCAAGGAGTGGCGGGCGAGCTGTACCTGGGCGGCGCCGGCCTGGCCCGCGGTTATCTCAACCGGCCGGAGCTGACGGCGTCCGCGTTCGTGCCGGACCCGTGGGGCGGGCCGGGGGAGCGGCTCTACAGGACGGGCGATCTCGTGCGCTGGCGGGCTTCCGGCGAGCTCGACTTCCTGGGCCGGATCGACCACCAGGTCAAGGTGCGCGGCTTCCGCATCGAGCTGGGCGAGATCGAAGCGGCGCTCGCCGCGCATCCCGATGTCGAGGAGGTCGCGGTGCTGGCCCGCGAGGACCGCCTGGTCGCCTATGTAGTCTCCAGCGGCACGGCGGATCTGCGCAGCCATCTGCGCGAGCGGCTCCCCGAGTTCATGGTGCCCTCCGACTTCGTGCTTCTGCCGGCGCTGCCGCGGACCCCCAACGGCAAGCTGGACCGCAAGGCCCTGCCTGCGCCCGAGCGTGCCGCTGGAACCGGGCGGCAGCCGGGCACGCCGATGGAGGAGCTGCTCGCCGGCATCTGGACAGGGCTGCTGGGCGTCGAGGCCCCGGGGCCGGAGGACAATTTCTTCGCCTGCGGCGGCCACTCGCTGATGGCGGCCCGGCTGGTGGCCCGCGTGCGCGACCTGCTGGGTACGGAGCTGCCTCTGTCGGCCGTGTTCGAAGCGCCGACGCTGGCCGGGCTCGCGGCGCGCATTGAAGGCGCGCGCCGAGCCTCTCTGCCGCCTCTCGCGCCCGTGCCCCGGGCGGGGGAGATCCCGCTCTCCTTCTCCCAGGAACGGCTGTGGTTCCTGGATCAGATGGAGCCCGGCAGCGCGGTCTACAACATGCCGTTCGCGGCGCGGCTCGACGGTGAGCTGGACGTCGAGGCGTTCCGCCGGGCTCTGGAGGAGATCGTGCGCCGGCACGAGATCCTGCGCACGACGTTCGTGCCGGGCAGCGACGGCCGGCCGGTCCAGATCATCGCGCCGCCCGGGCCGCTGGAGCTGCCGGTGATCGATCTTCTGCCCGCGGACGTGCAGGACCGGCTGGAGGCCGAGGCGCGGCGGCCCTTCGACCTGTCCCAGGGACCGCTGCTGCGCGCGCTCCTCCTGCGGCTCGCGCCGCGGAGCCACGTGGCGCTCGTGGTCCAGCATCACATCGTCTCGGACGGCTGGTCGATCGGCGTCCTCCTGCGTGAGCTGTCGGCGCTCTACGAGGGCGCGCCGCTCCCCGGCCTGGCCGTGCAGTACGCGGACTACGCGGTCTGGCAGCGGTCGTTGCCGGCCCTCGACGCCCAGCTCGCCTGGTGGCGGGAGCGGCTCGCCGGCGCGCCGCAGGTCCTGGAGCTGCCGGCGGACCGGCCGCGCCCTCCGGTGCGGAGCCTGCGGGGCGGCGAGCGGGCCGTGCGCCTGCCCGCCGGCCTCGTCCACGAGCTTCAGTCGCTCGGCCGCCGGGAGGGAGCGACGCTATTCATGGTGCTGCTCGGGGCCTTCCAGGCCCTGCTCCAGCGCTACACCGGGCAGGACGACCTCCTCGTTGGCTCGCCGGTCGCCGGCCGCGGGTCGCGCGGGCTCGAGCCACTGATCGGCTTCTTCGTCAACGACCTGGTGCTGCGCGCCGATCTCTCGGGAAACCCTTCGTTCGCGGACTTCCTGGCGCGGGTGCGGGAGGGAGCGCTCGCGGCCTATGCGCACCAGGACGTGCCGTTCGAGCGCCTGGTTGAGGAGCTGCGGCCCGAGCGCGACCGCTCGCGCCCGCCGCTCGTGCAGGTGATGCTCGCCCTCCAGAACGCGCCGCTGCCCGAGCCGCGGCTGGGCCCGGTGACCATGACCCAAGTCGAAGTGGGGACCGGCACGGCCAAGCTCGACCTCGCGCTGTCGTTGCGCGAGACCGCGGAAGGTCTCGTTGGCGGCCTGGAGTACAACGCCGACCTGTTCGACGCCGTGACGGTCGACCGCCTGCTGGCCAACTTCGAGACCCTGCTGCGCGGGATCGTCTCCGGTCCGCAGCGGCGCCTGTCGGACCTGCCGCTCCTCACCGGCGCCGAGCGGCGGCTGCTGGCAACGTGGAACGACACCGCCTCCGGACCGGCGGAGGCTCCCGTCCATCGGCTCTTCTGGGAATGGGTGGAGCGGACGCCGGAGGCGCTCGCGGCGAGCGCGGGCGGTGAGCGGGTGACATACGGCGAGCTGGGCCGGCGCGCCCGCCGGCTGGCGAGCCGCCTGCGCGCCCTTGGCGTCGGCCCGGAGAGCGTGGTCGCGCTCTGCATGGAGCCGGGCATCCCCGGCCTGACCGGTATGCTGGGCGTGCTCGCGGCCGGCGGGGCCTGGCTGCCGCTCGATCCCTCCCATCCTCCAGCGCGGAAGACCTTCATGCTGGCGGATGCCGGCGCCGGGATCGTGCTGACCGGGGACGAGCCATGGGGCGCGGAAGAGGCGGACGTGGTCCTGGGCGACGGCCTTGCGTACGTGATCTACACCTCGGGCTCCACGGGCCGCCCCAAGGGCGTGGCCGTCCCGCATCAGGGCCTGGCCAACCTGGTGGATTGGCACCGGCGGACCTACGCGGTCACGCCGGCCGACCGGGCGAGCGTGCTCGCGGGGCCAGCCTTCGACGCCTCGGTGTGGGAGGTCTGGCCCTACCTGGCTTCGGGAGCGAGCCTCCACTTCCCCGACGCGGAGACCCGGGCGAAGCCGGACGCGCTGCTGCGCTGGCTGGCCGACGAAGGCATCACGCTCTGCTTCCTCCCCACGCCCCTGGCCGAGGCCTGTCTTGGCGAGGAGCCGCCCGCGGGCCTCGCCTTGCGTGCCCTGCTGACCGGCGGCGACCGGCTGCGCTTCCCGCCGCCGCCCGGCCTGCCGTTCACCCTGGTCAACCACTACGGCCCGACCGAGAGCTCGGTGGTGGCGACCTCCGGAATCGTGAAGGCTGGCGGGAAAGCGGTGCCCACGATCGGCCGGCCGATCGCGAACCTCCGGGTCCACCTGCTGGACCGCTGGCTGAACCGCGTGCCCGTGGGCGTGCCGGGCGAGCTGCACGTCGCCGGCGCGGGGCTCGCTCGGGGCTACCTCGGGGCTCCCGGCCTGACCGCGGAGGCCTTCCTCCCCGATCCGTTCAGCACCCGGCCCGGCGCCCGGCTCTACAGGACCGGCGACCTCGCCCGCTGGCTGCTCGATGGGGAAATCGAGTTCCTCGGCCGCCTCGACCACCAGGTCAAGGTTCGGGGCTTCCGCATCGAGCTGGGGGAGATCGAGGCCGTGCTGTTGAGCCATCCCGAGGTGCGCGAGGCTGCCGTCCTGGCCCGGGACGGCCGGCTGGTGGCCTATCTCTCCGGGGGCGATCCACAGGAGCTGCGCGCCTGGCTGGGCGCCCGCCTGCCGGACTACATGGTCCCCTCCGCGTTCGTGATCCTGCCGGCGCTGCCGTTGACCGCCAACGGCAAGATCGACCGCCGCGCTCTGGAGACGATCGAGGCGCTGCCGCAAGCGGAGACGGGGGCGCTCCGCACGCCGGTCGAGGAGCTACTGGCGGGCATCTGGGCGGAGCTGCTGGGCGTCGAGCGGATCGGGCCGGACGACGACTTCTTCGCCCTGGGCGGCCACTCCCTGCTGGCCGCCCAGCTCGTGTCGCGGGTGCGCCGGGTCTGCGGCGTCGAGATCCCCCTGCGGGTGCTCTTCGACGCCCCGACCGTGCGCTCGCTGGCGGCAGTCCTGGAGAGCGCGCGGAGGCCGGCAGTGCCGCCGATCGTGCGGGTGCCTCGCGACCGTGATCTGCCGCTCTCGTTCTCCCAGGAGAGGCTCTGGTTCCTCGACCGTCTGGACCCGGGCAGCCCGGTCTACAACATCGCGGCGGTCGTGGACCTCGCCAGTGCACCGGACCCGCGGAGCGTCAGCGAGATCGTGCGCCGCCACGAAGCGCTGCGCACCGTGTTCCCGGAGCGCGGCGGAGCCCCGGTCCAGGAGATCCTGGCGCCTTCGCCGGTCCCGCTGCCCGAGATCGACCTGACCGGCCTCCCCGAGGAGAGGCGCCGGGAGGAGTCGGAGCGGCTCGCTCTCGCCGAGGCTCGCCGGCCCTTCGACCTGGCCCGGGGTCCGCTGCTGCGGACGACGCTGCTGCGCACCGGGAGCGGGAGCTGGACGGTCCTCCTCGCCTTGCACCACATCGTGGCCGACGGATGGTCCATGGGGGTGTTCCTGCGGGAGCTTTCGGGCCAGCCACTGCCCGAGCTGCCGGTCCAGTATGCCGACTACGCGGTCTGGCAGCGCGCCTGGCTGGAGGGCGGAGTGCTGGACGCGCAGCTCGCCTACTGGCGCGAGAAGCTGGTGGGCGCCTCCGAGGGCCTGGACCTGCCCACCGACCGGCCGCGGCCCGCGGTGCAGAGCCTGCGCGGCAGCCAGGTGCCGGTGCGCATGCCGCTCGAGGTGGGAGCATTCAGCCGCCGGCTCGGGGTGACCCCGTTCATGACCCTGCTCGCCGCATTCCAGGCGCTGCTCGGCCGCCTGGCCGGCCAGGAGGACGTGCTGGTGGGCGCGCCCGTCGCCAACCGCGGCCAGGCGGAGATCGAGGGCCTGATCGGCGTCTTCATCAACACCCTGGTGCTGCGCGGCGATCTATCCGGCGATCCTACGGTGGCCGAGATGCTCGTCCGGGTGCGCGATACGACGCTGGAAGCGTACGCGCACCAGGACCTCCCCTTCGAGCGGCTGGTCGAGGAGCTGGCGCCGGAGCGCGACCTTTCGCGGCCTCCGCTCGTGCAGGTGCTGCTCGCCTATCAGCCGGGCCTGACCGTGGAAGCGCGTCCGGTGCCGACCGGCACCAGCAAGCTCGACTTGACCCTGTCGCTCTCGGAGGAGCTGGACGGCTACCTGGAGTACGACTCGGCCCTGTTCGACGAGGCCACGGCCTGCCGGTTCCTGCGCCGCTTCGAGATGCTGCTCGCCGCGGCGCTGGCGGATCCCTCGCTGCGCTTCTCGGAGCTGCCGCTGCTCGACCCTGCCGAGCGCCAACAGCTCCTCGAATGGAACGACGGCGGCCGGCTTGTCGATAGGCCGGTCTGCATCCATCAGCTCTTCGAGGCCCAGGCGGCGCGCACGCCGGAGGCGCCGGCCCTGGTGCACGGCGATCTGACCCTGAGCTACCGCGAGCTCGACCGCCGGGCCGGTTTGCTGGCGCGCCGGCTGCGGGCGCTGGGAGTCGGACCGGAGCAGCGGGTGGGGATCTGCATGGAGCGGTCGCCGGCCCTGGTGATCGGCATGCTCGGCATCCTCAAGGCGGGAGGCGCCTACGCGCCCGTCGATCCCGCCTACCCGCGCGAGCGCCAGGCCTTCCTGCTGGAAGATGCCGGCGCGCCCGTGCTGCTGACCGAGGAAGCCCTGCTGGAGCGCCTGCCTCCCTTCGCGGGACGCATCCTCCTCTTGGACGACGAGGATCAGGATGTAGGGGAGGGGCTTGTCCCCTCCCGGGAGGGGGCAAGCCCCTCCCCTACATCCGGCCCTGAGAACCTGGCCTATGTGATCTACACGTCGGGCTCGACCGGCAAGCCCAAGGGCGTCGCGATCGAGCACGCGAGCGCCGCGGCGCTGATCCGCTGGGCGGCCAGCATCTTCCCGCGGGAGGAGCTGGCCTCCGTCCTCGCCTCCACGTCGGTCTGTTTCGACCTGTCGGTCTTCGAGCTGTTCGTGCCGCTCAGTGTCGGGGGCACGGTCGTGCTGGCGGCCAACGCCTTGGCGCTGCCCGGCCTGGAGGTAACCCTGGTCAACACCGTGCCCTCGGCCATGGCGGAGCTGGTGCGGAGCGGCGGGCTGCCGGCCTCGCTCCGCGCCGTCAACCTGGCCGGCGAGCCGCTGCCGCGCGATCTGGTGGACCGCATCCACGAGCGCGCCCCGGATGCGCGGGTGCTGAACCTCTACGGTCCGTCCGAGGACACCACCTACTCGACGTTCGCCGTGATCCCGCGCGGGGAGGCCCGGGCTCCCGCCATCGGCCGGCCGGTGGCCGGCACCCGCGCGCTGGTTCTGGACCGTTGGCTGCGGCCGGCGCCGGCGGGCGTGCCGGGCGAGCTCTTCCTCGGAGGGGCCGGCGTGGCTCGCGGCTACCTGCATCGCCCCGATGTCACGGCCGAGCGCTTCGTGCCCGACCCCTCCAGCGCGGAGCCCGGCGCGCGTCTCTATCGCACCGGCGACCTCGTCCGCTACCGCACTGATGGCGAATTGGACTTCCTGGGACGGATCGACAACCAGGTCAAGGTGCGCGGCTTCCGCATCGAGCTGGGAGAGGTCGAAGCGGCTCTCGAAAGCCATCCGGACGTGGAGAGCGCAGCGGTCCTAGCCCTCGACGGTCTCCTGGTCGCCTTCGTCGTGCCGGAGAGGGCTTCCGGGCTGAGGGATTACCTGAAGGCCCGCCTTCCCGAGTTCATGATCCCTTCGGGATTCGTGCCGCTCGCCGCCCTGCCGCTCACTCCCAATGGCAAGGTGGACCGGAAAGCTCTGGCCCGGCTGGGCGTTCCGAGGCCGGAGCCGGCGGAGGTTTTCACGGCGCCGCGCACGCCGGCCGAGGAGCTGCTGGCGGGGATCTGGGCGGAGGCGCTGAAGCTGGAGCGCGTCGGCGTCGAGGACGACTTCTTCGAGCTGGGCGGCCATTCGCTGCTCGCGACGCGCGTGGTGTCGCGGGTGCGGGAGGCGTTCGGCGTCGAGCTGCCCGTCCGCGCCCTGTTCGAGGCTCCCCGCGTCGCCGCTCTGGCGGCGCGCATCGAGCGCGAGCGTGGATCGGTGACGGCTCCCATCGTGCCGATCCCGCGCGGCGGAGAGCTGCCGCTCTCCTTCGCCCAGGAGCGGCTCTGGTTCCTGGAGCAGTTGGACCCCGGGAGCCCGGTCTACAACATGCCGTTCGCCCTGCGCCTCGCCGGCCGGCTCGACGTGCCGGCGCTCTCCGCGGCGCTGGCGGAGATCGTGCGCCGCCACGAGGTGCTGCGCACCACCTTCGTGCGCAACCTGGCCTCTCCGGTGCCCGTGGAGCTGCCGGCGATCGACCTCGCGGGGTTTCCCGGGGAGGCGGAGCGCCTGGCAATCGAGGAGGCGCGGCGGCCGTTCGATCTGGCCAAAGGGCCGCTCTTCCGCTTCCGGCTCATCGCGCTGGAAGAGGAGCATCTGCTCCTCGTCAACCTGCACCATGCCGTGTCCGACGGCGGCTCGATCGAGGTCTTCCTGCGCGAGCTGGCGGCGCTCTACACGGGCTCTCACCTCCCGGAGCTGTCCGTCCAGTACGCCGATTACGCGGCCTGGCAGCGCTCCTGGCTGGGGACGCCGGGCGTGCTGGAGCCGCTGCTCGCCTGGTGGCGCGAGCGATTGGCGGGTGCGCCAGCCGGCCTCGATCTCCCTCTCGACCGGCGGCGGCCGGCCGCGCAGACGTTCCGCGGAGCGCAGGTGGAGTTGGATCTCCCGAAGGACCTGACCCGGGAGCTGCGGGCGCTCTCCGGCCGCCAGGGCACGACGCTGTTCATGACGCTCCTCGCCGGCTTCCACGCTCTGCTCGGACGCTTGGCGGGGCAGGACGACGTCGTGGTGGGCTCGCCGGTGGCGAACCGCAACCGGATGGAGACCGAGGGGCTGATCGGCTTCTTCGTCAACACGCTGGCGCTGCGCGGCGACCTGTCGGGCGAGCCGGGATTCCAGGAGCTGCTCCAGCGCGAGAGGGAGGTGAGCCTCGGCGCCTACACGCACCAGGACCTGCCCTTCGAGCGGCTGGTCGAGGAGCTGCGGCCGGAGCGCGACCTGTCCCGATCGCCCGTCTTCCAGGTGATGCTCGTGCACCAGAAGGCGGCGCCGGGCCTCGAGATCCCCGGGCTCGCGGCCAGTGCCCTGCCGGTGGCGAACGGAACGTCCAAGTTCGAGCTGACCCTGGCGCTGGTGGAGACTGGCCCGGAGCTCACGGGCGCGCTCGAATACAGCTCCGACCTGTTCGACGAGGCCACGGCGGTCCGCTTTTGCGGGCACTTCGCCAACCTGCTCGCGGCGGCGGCGGCTGACCCCGCGCGCCCCCTGCCGGAGCTGCCGCTGCTCTCCGAGACCGAGCGCCTGCAGCTCGTCGTGGCCTGGAACGAGACAGCGGACGTTTCCAGCGAGCCGGTCTGCCTCCACCAGCTCTTCGAGGCCCAGGTGGAACGCAGCCCCGACGCCCCGGCGCTGGTCCACGGCGAGCGAGTACTTACGTATGGCGAGCTGGACCGGGCGGCCAACGGCCTGGCCTGGCGCCTGCGCGAGCTGGGGGTCGGCGAGGAGTCGTGCGTCGCCATCTGCCTCGACCGGTCGCCGGAGATGGTGATCGGCCTGCTCGGCATCCTCAAGGCGGGCGGCGTGTACGTGCCGATCGATCCGGCCTACCCGCGGCAGCGCCAGGCCTTCATCCTCGAAGACGCGCAGCGTGGCGCGGCGTCTCCCGTGCTGGTGACCGAGCGGGAGATGCTCGATCTGACCGCGGCCGAGACGCCGCCGCCGTGCGAGGCCGGTCCCGGGAACCTCGCCTATCTGATCTACACCTCGGGCTCGACCGGGCGCCCCAAGGGGGTGGCGATCGAGCACGCGAGCGCCGTGGCGCTGGTCCGCTGGGCGCGGGGCGTGTTCTCGGACGCGGAGCTGGCCACGGTGCTCGCCGCCACGTCGATCTGCTTCGACCTGTCGGTCTTCGAGCTGTTCGTGCCGCTCTCCTGGGGCGGCCGGGTCGTGCTGGCCGAGAACGCCCTGGAGCTGCCGCGGCTCGCCGTCCGCGACGAGGTGACCCTGATCAACACGGTGCCCTCGGCGATCGAGGAGCTGGTGAGAATCGGCTTGCCGGCCTCGGTGCGCGCAATCAACCTGGCGGGCGAGCCGCTGGAGCGCGAGCTGGTGCACCGGGTCCACGAGCGCTCGGAGGCGCGGGTCCTCAACCTCTACGGCCCTTCGGAGGACACCACCTACTCGACTTTCGTCGAGGTGCCGCGCGGTGCGGTGCCGACGATCGGCCGGCCGGTGGGAGGCAAGCGCGCCTACGTGCTCGACCGGGGGCTCCGGCTGGTGCCGGTGGGAGTGCCGGGCGAGCTGTGCCTGAGCGGCGCCGGCTTGGCGCGCGGCTATCTCCACCGGCCGGAGCTGACCGCGGAGAAGTTCGTTCCGGACCCGTTCGGCCCGGCCGGCTCGCGGCTCTACCGCACGGGCGACCTCGCCCGGCGGCTGCCCTCGGGCGAGCTGGAGTTCCTCGGCCGCATCGATCATCAGGTCAAGGTGCGCGGCTTCCGCATCGAGCTGGGCGAGATCGAAGCCGCTCTCGGCGCTCATCCGGCCGTGGCGCGGGCGGTCGTGCTGGTGCGGCCGGGCGCGCAGACCCTGACCGCCTACGTGATGCCGGCGAAGGAGATGCCGCCGGTCTCCGAGCTGCGCCGCTTCCTCCAGGCGCGGCTGCCGGACTTCATGATCCCGGCCGCGTTCGTGGAGCTCGCCGCTCTGCCGCTCACGCCCAACGGCAAGATCGACCGCAAGGCCCTGGCGCTCCTCGGACCGGAGGAGGAGAAAGGCCAGGCCCTCGCGCCGTCGAGCCCGACCGAGGACCTGCTGGCCGGGATCTGGTCGGAGGTGCTGAGCCTCGACCGGGTCGGCACGGACGACAACTTCTTCGACCTCGGCGGCCACTCGCTGCTCGCCACCCGGGTGACGACGCGGGTGCGCGAGGTCTTCGGCCTCGATCTCTCGGTGCGCGCCTTGTTCGAGGAGTCGAGCCTCGGCGCGCTGGCGGCGCGGATCGAGGGGAAGCGGGGAGCTTCGGCGCCGGCGGCACCGATCCTGCCGGTCCCCCGCGGCGGCGCGCTCGCGCTCTCGTTCGCCCAGGAGCGGCTCTGGTTCCTCGACCAGCTCGATCCGGGGAGCGCCGTCTACAACCTGCCGTTCGCCCTTGCGTTGTCCGGGGATCTCGACGTGCCGGCGCTCGCCGCGGCACTCGCGGGCATCGTGCGGCGCCACGAGGCCCTGCGCACCACTTTCGCCCGCGATTCCGACAGCGGCCGGCCGGTCCAGGTGATCGCTCCGGAGGCGGATGCGGACCTGCCCGTGATCGACCTGTCGGCCCTGCCGTCTTCGGCCCGCCCCGGCGAGGCCGGACGGCGGGCTGCCGAGGAGGCCCGGCGGCCGTTCGATCTAGCGGGGGGGGCGGCCGGGCCGCTCTGCCGCTTCCGCCTCCTGCGGCTCGGGGAGGGCGAGCACCGGCTGCTCGTGAACCTGCACCATACCGTGGCGGACGGCTGGTCGATCGACGTGCTCCTGCGCGAGATGGCGGCGCTCTACCGCGGCTCGTCCCTGCCGGAGCTCCCGGTGCAGTACGCCGACTACGCGGCCTGGCAGCGCGCCTGGCTGCCGGAGGTGCTGGAGGAGCAGATCGGCTACTGGCGCGAGCAGTTGGCGAATGCGCCCGCGGCGCTCGACCTGCCGCTCGACCGGCCGCGCCCGGCGTTGCAGAGCCTGCGCGGCGGCCATGTCACCGCCGGTCTGTCCGAGGATCTCGCGCGCGACCTGCTGGCCCTGGGCCGTCGCCAGGGAGCGACGCTCTTCATGGTGCTCATGGCCGGCTTCCAGGCCCTGCTCGCACGCCTCTCTGGCCAGGAGGACGTGCTGGTGGGCTCGCCGGTTGCCAACCGCGGGCGCAGCGAGATCGAGGGGCTGATCGGTCTCTTCGTCAATACCCTGGTGCTGCGCGGCGATCTCTCGGGCGAGCCGGCCTTTTCCGGGCTGCTGGCGCGGGTGCGCGAGGCGAGCCTCGGGGCCTGGGCGCACCAGGACGTGCCGTTCGAGCGGCTGGTCGAGGCGCTGCGGCCGGAGCGCGACCTGTCGCGGCCGCCGCTCTTCCAGGTGATGCTCGCCTGGCAGAGCGCGCCGGCCGGCCTGCCCGACCTTGCCGGGCTCGCGGCCCAGGCGCTGCCGCTGTCGAGCGGCACGTCGAAGCTCGACCTGCTCCTGGGGGTGGCGGAGGCCGGCGCGGGGCTGGAGGCCGGGCTGGAGTACGACACGGCCCTCTTCGACGACGCGACCGGCCGCCTCCTGCTCGCGCGCTTCGCCACCCTGCTCGGCGCCGCGGTCGCGGAGCCGGAGCGGAGCTTCTGGGAGCTGCCGCTCCTCGCCGAAACCGAGCGCCGACAGATCCTGGAATGGAACCGGAGCGATCCCGATCAATCGGCCGCCTGCCTGCACGAGCTGTTCGAGGAGCAGGCGAGGAGGAATCCCGAGGCTCCGGCGCTCGTCTTCGGCTCGGACCGCCTCACCTACGCCGAGCTGGATGCCGAGGCGAGCCGGTGGGCGCGGCGCCTGGCCTGGCTGGGCGTAGGGCCGGAGGTGCCGGTGGGGATCTGCGCCGAGCGCTCGCCGGAGATGGTGATCGGCATGCTCGCCGTTCTCAAGGCCGGCGGCGCGTACGTGCCGCTCGATCCGGAGTATCCGGCGCAGCGGCTGGCGTGGATTCTGGAGGAATTGGAAGAGCCGCTCGTCCTCACCCAGCGGCGGCTCCTGCCGCGCCTCCAGGGGGTCGCTGAGCGAACGGTCTGCCTCGACGGGGAGTGGGAGGGCGGCGAGGCCGATCCCCGCCGGCCCGACCTCGGCAATCTGGCCTACGTGATCTACACCTCGGGCTCTACGGGCAGGCCCAAGGGGGTGGCGATCGAGCACCGCACGGCCGCGGCGCTCGTCCCCTGGTCGGCGCTCGTGTTCTCCGACGAAGAGCTGGCGGGCGTGCTCGGCGCGACCTCGATCAACTTCGACCTGTCGGTCTTCGAGCTGTTCGTGACGCTCGGCCGCGGCGGCAAGGTGATCCTGGCGGCGAACGCGCTGGAGCTGCCGTCGCTGCCGGCGGCCTCCGAGGTGACGCTGGTCAACACCGTGCCGTCGGCCATGGCGGAGCTGGTGCGGAGCGGCGGGATTCCCGCGGGGGTGCGCACGGTCAACCTCGCGGGCGAGGCGCTGCCGCGGGCGCTGGTGGACGGCCTGTACGCCACCGGCACGGTCGAGCGGGTCTTCAACCTTTACGGTCCCTCGGAGGACACGACCTACTCGACGTTCGTGCTGGTGCCGCGGGACGAGCGGCGGGCGCCGACGATCGGACGGCCGCTCCCGGGCACGCAGGCCCACGTGCTCGACCAGCGCGGCGAGCCGGCGCCGATCGGCGTGCCGGGCGAGCTGTTCCTGGGGGGCGCCGGGCTCTCGCGCGGCTACCTGCGCCAGCCCGCGCTGACGGCCGAACGGTATCTGCCCGATCAAGCCGGAGCCCGGATGTACAGGACGGGCGATCTCGCCCGCTGGCTGACCGACGGGCAGCTCGACTACCTGGGTCGCGTCGATCATCAGGTGAAGATCCGCGGCTTCCGCATCGAGCTGGGGGAGATCGAGGCGGCGCTCGCGGAGCACGCATCCGCCGCCGTGGTGGTGGCCCGCGAGGGGCGGCTGGTCGCCTACGTCGTTTCGGAACCCCTTGCTCTGCGCGACCTGCTCCGCAAGCGCCTGCCGGAGTTCATGGTGCCGTCCGCCTTCGTCTTCCTGCCGGAGCTGCCGCTCACCCCCAATGGCAAGGTGGATCGCAAGGCCCTGCCTGACCCGGACGAGCCTGCCCGCGGCGGCTTCGTGGCGCCGCGGACAGCAGATGAGGAGCTGCTGGCCGGGCTCTGGAGCGAGCTGCTCGGGGTGGAGCGGGTTGGGATCGAGGACGACTTCTTCGAGCTGGGCGGGCACTCGCTGCTCGCCGCCCGGGTCGTCGCCCGGGTGCGGTCCGCCTTCGGCGTCGAGCTGCCGCTGCGCAGCCTGTTCGCGGCGCCCACGGTCGCCCGCCTCGCGGCGCTGCTCGGGACAGCCGGAGGGATTGAATCGCCGCCGCTCGTGCGCGCCCCGCGCACCGAGGCGATCCCGCTCTCCTTCGCGCAGGAGCGGCTCTGGTTCCTCGACCGGCTGGAGCCCGCCAGCGCGGCGTTCAACATCCCGGTGGCCGTGCGCGTGAGGGGAAGCCTCCGGATGGAGCTCTTCGAGCGCAGCCTGACGGAGATCGTCCGCCGCCACGAGGCCCTGCGCACCACGTTCGGCATGAACGGCGGGAGGCCGGTGCAGGTAATCGCGCCGGCCGGTCCGGTGCCGCTGCCGTGCATCGACCTCTCGGATTTGCCGGAGCCATCCGCCGAGGCGCAGCGCCTGGCCGCGGCGGAGGCGGTGCGCCCGTTCGACCTCGCCCGCGGCCCCCTGATGCGCTGCGCCCTGCTGCGGCTCGGCCCTGAGGAGCACGTGGCGCTCGTGACCATGCACCACGCCGTGTCGGACGGCTGGTCGATCGGCGTGCTGCTCGGCGAGCTCGCGGCGGTCTATTCCGGATCTGCGCTCCCCGAGCTGCCGGTCCAGTACGCCGACTACGCCGTCTGGCAGCGCGGCTGGCTGCAGGGAGAGACGCTGACCAGGCAGATCGCTTGGTGGCGCGAGCAGTTGGCGAAGGCGCCCGCCGCGATCACCCTGCCGACCGACCGGCCGCGGCTGGCCGTGGGGAGCATGCGCGGCGCGAGCCTGGAGGTGGCGTACGACGGCGGGCCGCTCGCGGCGATCGGCCGGCGGCACCGGGCCACGCTGTTCATGACCCTCCTCGCCGCCTTCCAGGTGCTGCTCGCGCGGCTCTCCGGCCAGGACCGGCTGGTCGTGGGCTCGCCCGTGGCGAACCGCTCGCGGGTGGAGACCGAGGGGCTGATCGGCTTCTTCCTGAACACCCTGCCGCTCGCCGGGAATGTCGCTGGCGATCCAGCCTTCCCGGAGCTTCTCGCCCGGGTCCGGGAGACCGCGCTCGGCGCCTACGCCCACCAGGACCTGCCCTTCGAGAGGCTGGTGACCGAGCTGGCGACGGAGCGGAGCCTGTCCCACGCGCCGATCTTCCAGGTTCTGCTGGCGCTCCAGAACGTGCCGCTGCCGGCGTTCGAGCTGCCCGGTCTGACCCTGGAGCCGGTCGCGGTCGAGAGCGACAGCGCCAAGCTCGACCTGGTGCTCAACCTCACCGAGACGGCCGCCGGGCTCGCCGGCCGCTGGCTCTACAAGACCGATCTTTTCGACCGCTCCACGGCCGTGCGCTTCGCCGGCCTCTTCCGGACGCTGCTCGAAGGGATTGCGGCCGATCCCGGGCGGCGCATCTCGGAGCTGCCGCTCCTCTCCGCGGCCGAGGAGCAGCAGCTCCGGGAGTGGAACGCGACCGCGACGGCCTACCGCGAAATCTGCCTGGACGAGCTGATCGCGGAGCAGGCCGCGCGCACGCCCGACGCGATTGCCGTCTCCTTCGAAGGCGAGGCGCTCAGCTATCGCAGGCTGGACCGCGCGGCGAACGCCCTGGCGCGGCGGCTGCGCGATCTGGGCGTCGGCCCGGAGACACGCGTGGGGATCGCGGCCGAGCGGTCGCTCGCGCTGAGCGTCGGTCTCCTCGCCATCCTCAAGGCCGGGGGCGCCTACGTGCCGCTCGATCCCTCCTATCCGCGGGAACGGCTGGCCTGGATGCTGGAGGACTCGCGGATCGGCGTGCTGCTCACCCAGGAGGCGCTCCTGGACGCCCTGCCGCCGCACGGCGCGCGAGCTCTCCTGCTGGACGGGGAGGCGGACGGGGACGGCGAGCCGGTGGAGAGCGGCGCCGGGCCGGACAACCTGGCCTACGTCATCTACACCTCGGGCTCCACGGGCAGGCCCAAGGGGGCGATGAACACCCACCGGGCGATCGTCAACCGGCTGCTCTGGATGCAGGAACGCTACGGCCTCGGGCCGGACGACCGCGTGCTCCAGAAGACGCCGGTCAGCTTCGACGTCTCGGTGTGGGAGCTGTTCTGGCCGCTGCTCACGGGCGCGCGGCTGGTCATGGCGCGGCCGGGCCTGCATGGCGACAGCGCCTACCTGGTCGAGACCATCGTGGCCGAGGGCATCACCACACTGCACTTCGTGCCCTCGATGCTCCAGGTCTTCGCCGCGGCGCCGGGCGTCGAGCGCTGCGTGTCCCTCGAGCGGGTGATCGCGAGCGGCGAGGCGCTGCCCCGCGATCTCCAGGACCGGTTCCTGGCGCGCTCCGGCGCCGGGCTCCACAACCTGTACGGCCCGACCGAGGCCGCGGTCGACGTGACCCATTGGGATTGCGAGCGCGGCGCCCGGGCGACGGTGCCCATCGGCCGGCCGGTGGCGAACACATCCATCCACCTGCTCGATCCTGCGCTGCGGGCGGTGCCGGTCGGGGTCGCGGGAGAGCTCTTCATCGGCGGCGTGCAGGTGGGGCGCGGCTATTGGGACCGGCCGGAGCTGACCGCGGAGCGCTTCGTGCCCAGTACCCTGGGAACCCGCCTCTACCGCACCGGGGATCTCGCCCGCTATGCGGCGGACGGGGCCGTCGACTACCTGGGCCGCGTCGATCACCAAGTCAAGATCCGCGGCTTCCGCATCGAGCTGGGAGAGATCGAGGCGGCGCTCGCGGACCAGCCCGGCGTGCGGGAGGCGGTGGTGCTGGCGCTCGACGCGGCAGGCGCGGAGCGCAGGCTGGTTGCCTATGTGGCGCCCGAGGATCTTTCCATCTCGGAGCTGCGCGCCGCCCTGCTCGCGCGCCTGCCCGAGCACATGGTGCCCTCGGCGTTCGTGCGGCTCGACCGCCTGCCGCTCTCGCCCAGCGGCAAGGCGGACCGGCCGGCGCTCTCGCAGCTCAAGCCCGAAACCATGAAGGCCGGTGACGGGACTCCGCGCACGGCGCTGGAGCGCGAGCTTGTGGGGCTCTGGGGGGAGGCCGTGGGTGCGGAGCGGGTGGGGATCCGCGACTCGTTCTTCGAGTTAGGCGGCAGCTCGATCTCGGGCGCCATCCTGATCAACAAGCTCCAGGAGAAACTCGGCGAGATCGTGCACGTGGTGGCGATCTTCGACCATCCCACGGTCGCGGGCTTCGCGGAGTACCTGGCGCGCGACTACCCGGAAGCCGTGGCGCGGATCTGGGGCGCGGAGACGGTGGGGGAGCGGGCCGCGCGGAGCGCAAGGATCGGCGAGGAGCAGATCGCGGCGCTGCGCCGGATCGTGACGCCGGTGACCTGGCGTCCCGCACAGCCGAAGAATCCGCCCGCGGTATTCGTGCTGTCGCCGCCGCGCTCGGGCTCGACGCTCTTGCGGGCCATGCTCGCCGGCCATCCGAAGCTCTTCGCGCCGCCGGAGCTGGAGCTGATGACCTTCGGCGACATGGCCGGGCGCAGGGCGGCGTTCTCGGGCCGCGAGAGCTTCTGGCTGGAGGGGCTCAAGCGGGCGGTCATGGCGGTGCGGCAGTGCGGCCCTGAAGAGGCCGTGGAGATCCTCGCCGCGTGCGAGGACGAGGCGCTGCCCACCCAGGAGCTCTATCGCCGACTCCAGGCCTCTCTCGGCGACCGTCTGCTGGTGGACAAGACGCCGTCCTACGCGCTCGACCCGGCGCTCCTCGCGCGCATCGAGGAGATCTTCGAGGAGCCGCGCTATCTCCATCTGGTCCGCCATCCCTACGGCATGATCCGGTCCTTCGAGGAGGCACGGCTGGAGCAGGTCTTCTTCCGCTACAAGCATCCGTTCTCTCGGCGCGAGCTGGCCGAGCTGGTCTGGACGGTGAGCCACGACAACGTCACGCGCTTCCTCGCTGGTGTGCCCGCCGGCCGCCACCGCCTGGTGCGCTTCGAGGACCTGGTGCGCGACCCCGCGGGCGAGCTGGCGGCGATCTGCGAGCTCCTGGGGATTGATTACGACCCGGCCATGGCGTTGCCCTACCAGGACAGCGCGGCGCGGATGACCGACGGCGTGCACGCCGAGTCGCGCATGCTGGGCGACGTCAAGTTCCACAGCCATGGCCGGGTCGATGCGGGCGTGGCCGACCGCTGGCGGGAGGAGCTGGCCGAGGACTTCCTCGGCGAGCCCGCGCGCGGGCTCGCGGCCGGGCTCGGCTACGAGATCGATCCTCGCCTGGCCCCGATACCGCGGCTCCCCCGGGGAGAGGCGTTCCCTCTTTCGTTCGCCCAGGAACGGCTCTGGTTCCTGGACCAGCTCGATCCGGGCAGCGCGGCGTACAACATCCCGGCCGCGTTCCGCCTGGAGGGACAGCTCTCCATTCCCAGGCTCGCCGCCGCCCTGGACGAGCTGGTGCGGCGCCACGAGACCCTGCGCACCACCTTCGCCCCTGGACCGGTCCAGGTGATCGCGCCGCCTCAGGCGGCGCCGCTCCCCAGGATCGATCTGGAAAGCCTGCCGGAAGAGGCGGAGCGGGTGCGGAAAGAGGAAGCTGCGCGGCCGTTCGACCTCGCCTCCGGCCCGCTCTTCCGCTGCACGCTGCTGCGGCTGGGGGACGGGGACTGGGAGATCCTCCTCACCCTGCATCACTCGATCGCTGACGGCTGGTCCATGGGCATCCTCATCCGCGAGCTGGCGGCGCTCTATGCGTCCGTGGCTCTGCCGGAGCTGCCGGTCCAATACGCCGACTACGCGGCCTGGCAGCGCGGCCGGCTGACCGGGCTCGAAGCGCAGCTCGCCTGGTGGCGCGGGCAGCTTGAGGACGCCCCCGCGGCCCTGGACCTGCCGACCGACCGGCCGCACCCGCCGGTCCAGAGCCTGCGCGGAGGCGAGCGCTCGTTCGCCCTGGCGCCGGAGGTGTCGCAGCGGCTGCGCGAGCTTTCCCGAAGCGAAGGGGTCACTCTCTTCATGACCGTGCTCGCCGGCTTCCAGACCCTGCTCGGCCGCCTGTCGGGCCAGTCGAAGGTGCTGGTGGGCTCGCCGGTGGCGAATCGCGACCGCAAGGAGACCGAGGGGCTGATCGGCGTCTTCGTCAACACGCTGGTCTTCGCCGGCGGCCTGGACGGCGATTTCCGCGGGCTGCTCGCGCGGACGCGCAGGACGAGTCTCGGTGCCTTCGCCCACGCGGAGGTGCCGTTCGAGCGCCTGGTCGAGGAGCTGCGTCCGCAGCGCGATCTCTCTCGACCGCCCCTGTTCCAGGCGATGCTCGCCTATCAGAACGTGCCCCTGGCCGGCCCGCTCGCGCTCCCCGGGCTGACCCTGACTCCGCTGCCGGCCGCGAGCGGCTCGTCCAAGCTGGAGCTGACCCTGGCGGTCGTGGAAGGAGGGGAGCCCTGGCGCCTCGCGGGCTCGCTGGAGTACAGCGCCGCGCTCTTCGATCCCACCACGGCGCAGCGCCTGCTGAATCAATTCTCGGTGCTTCTCGAAGGCGCGTCCCTGGATCCCGGGACGCCGCTAAGCGACCTGCCGCTGCTCTCGCCGGCCGAGCGCCAGCAGGCCCTTCTGGATTGGGCCGCGGGCGATCCGCTCCCAGAGAGCAATATTTGCCTGCACGAGCTCTTCGAAGCCCAGGCGCGGCGGACGCCCGAGGCGCTCGCCCTGGTGGCCGGCGAGGAGCGCATGACCTACCACGAGCTCGACCGCCGGGCCGAGGGCATGGCCGGCCGCCTGCGGGCTCTGGGCGCCGGGCCGGAGAGGACGGTCGGCGTCTGCCTGGAGCGCTCGGCGGATCTCATCGTGGCGCTGCTCGCCGTGCTCAAGTCGGGGAGCGCCTACGTGCCGCTCGACCGGGCCTACCCGGCGGAGCGCCTGGCCTTCCTCGCCGCGGACGCGGGCATCGCCGTCCTGATCACCCGGCCGGGTCTGTTCGCCTGGGACGGCCCGACGCTGTACCCGGGCGACGGAGAAGGGACCCGCGGGAGGCCGGTGCTGCCCGGAAATCTCGCTTATCTCATCTACACCTCGGGATCGACGGGCGTGCCCAAGGGCGTGGCCATCGAGCACCGGAGCGCCGTGGCGATGGTGCGCTGGGCGCTTCAGGTCTTCCCGCCGGACGACCTCGCGGCGGTCCTCGCCGGCACCTCGATCGCCTTCGACCTGTCGGTCTTCGAGCTGTTCGTCCCCCTGAGCTGCGGCGGGACCGTGGTCCTCGCGGAAAACGCGCTCACCGTGCCGGACTGCGACATCACCCTGGTCAACACCGTGCCCTCGGCCATCTCCGAGCTGGTGCGCCTGGACGCTCTGCCCGCCTCGGTGCGCACCGTCAACCTGGCGGGCGAGCCGCTCCAGCGTGCTCTGGTCGACCGGATCTACGCCGTTCCCGGCGTCGAGCGGGTGCTCAACCTATACGGGCCGTCCGAGGACACCACCTACTCGACGTTCGCGCGCGTGCCTAGAGGCCGGACGCCGACCATCGGCCGGCCGATCGCCGGCTCCCGGGCCTACGTGCTCGACGAGCGGCTGGGGCCGGTTCCGGCCGGTGTGGTGGGCGAGCTTTTCCTGGGCGGTCAGGGGCTCGCCCGCGGCTATCTCGGCCGGCCCGCGCTGACGGCGGAGCGCTTCGTGCCCGACCCGTTCGGGCCGCCGGGAACCCGCCTCTACCGCACCGGCGACCTCGCCCGCTGGCGGGCCGACGGCGAGCTGGAGTTCCTGGGTCGGCGCGACTTCCAGGTCAAGATCCGCGGCTTCCGCATCGAGCTGGGTGAGGTCGAGGCCGCGCTCATGGCGCATCCGGGCGTGGCTAAGGCGGTGGTGCTCGGCGAGGACCTGCGGCTCGTCGCCTTCTGGGTCGGAGACGGGGAGGTGGAGCCGCGGAGCTGGCTGCGGCGGACGCTGCCGGAGCACATGGTGCCGTCTGCCTTCGTGCGCTTGGAGGCCCTGCCTCTCACCCCCAACGGCAAGGTGGACCGCAAGGCGCTCGCGAAGCTCGGCGCCGTGCCCATCGACCGGCCCGAGAGCCCCGGTGCCGGTCCCTTGGAGGAGCTGCTGGCCGGCATCTGGGCGGAGGTCCTCCACGTCGGGAGCGTCGGTCCGAACGACGACTTCTTCGAGCTGGGTGGGCACTCTCTGCTCGCCACCCAGGTGGTGTCGCGGGTGCGCCAGACGCTTGGAGTCGAGCTGCCCCTGCGGGCGCTGTTCGGCGCTCCCACCGTCGCCGCCCTGGCCGCGGAGGTGTCGCGGTTCCGCGAGGAGGGTCAGGAGGCGCCGCCGCCGGTCGTGCCCGTGCCCCGCGACGGCGACCTCCCTCTCTCGTTCGCCCAGGAGAGGCTCTGGTTCCTCGATCAGCTCGAGCCCGGCACCGGCACGTTCAACCTGCCGGCGGCGGTGCGGCTGATCGGCCGCTTCCGGCGCGACGTCTTCGAGCGCTGCCTGGCCGAGATCATCCGCCGTCACGAGTCCCTGCGTACCACCTTTGGCATGACGAGTGAGCGGCCGGTGCAGGTGATCGCGCCTCCTGGAGCGGTCGCGATCCCCTTGATCGACTTCTCGGGGATGCCGGAAGAGGCCAGGCGCTTCGCCACGGAAGAGGCCGCGCGGCCGTTCGATCTGGCGCGCGGGCCGCTCATCCGCGGCCGGCTGCTGCGCCTGGGTCCCGAGGAGCACGTGGCGCTCGTCACCATGCACCATATCGTCTCGGACGGCTGGTCCATGGGCGTGTTCCTGCGCGAGCTGACCGCGCTCTACAAGGCTTTCGCCGTGGATGCGCCCTCGCCGCTGCCCGCCCTGCCCGTGCAGTACGCGGACTACGGCGCCTGGCAGCGCGCCTGGCTGCAGGGGCCGGTGCGCGAGCGCCAGCTCGCCTGGTGGCGCGAGCAGTTGGAGGGCACAGCGCACGGCGTCGAGCTGCCGGCCGACCGGCCGCGGCCCGCGGTGCAGACGTTCCGCCCCGGCCAGCTCTCGCTGCGCCTCCCGAAGGAGCTGTCGGACGGTCTGCGCGGTCTCTCCAGGAAGGAGGGCGCCACGCTCTTCATGACCCTGCTGGCGGCCTTCGAGCTGCTGCTCTCCCGGCACGCGGGGCAGGAGGATGTGGCGGTGGGCACCCCCATCGCCGGCCGCAACCGGGCCGAGGTCGAAGGGCTGATTGGCTTCTTCCTGAACACGCTGGTGCTGCGCACCGACCTCGCGGGCAACCCGACCTTCCGCGAGCTGCTGGGACGGGTGCGCGAGACCGCCCTCGGCGCCTACGCGCACCAGGACGTGCCATTCGAGATGCTCCTGGAGGAGCTGCGGCCCGAGCGCGATCTCTCGCGCACGCCGTTCTTCCAGGTGATGTTCAACATGCTCAACTTCCCGCGGGTGGAGGCCGAGCTGCCGGATCTCACCTTTGACGTGTTCTCCTCGACCGCGGCCGGCTCCAAGTTCGACCTCACGCTCTACGTCTCCGATCAACCGGAGGGCATCGGAATCGAATGGGTCTACAACGCCGATCTGTTCGACGAAGCCCGCATCGCCCTGCTGGCAAGGCAGCTTGAAACGCTTCTGATCCAGGTCTCGCCGGAGATCCCGATCGATGCCTTCTCTCTGCTGACGGACGAGGACCGCGCGCTGCTGCCCGACCCCACGGCGCCGCTCGTTGCCGAGTGGCATGGGGCGGTCCACGAGCGTCTCTCGAGGATCGCGCCGGAGCGGACGGCCATCCTCGAAGGGGACCGCGCCTGGACGTATGGCGAGCTTCACGCCGCGAGCGATGGCCTCGCCCGCCGTCTCCAGGAGAGCGGAATCGGCAAGGGCGACGTCGTGGCGATCTACGCGCAGCGCGGCGCCGGCCTGGTCTTCGCCCTGGTGGGCACGCTCAAGGCGGGCGCGGCCTTCCTGGTGCTCGATGGAGCCTACCCGGAGGAGCGCCTGGCCGCCTGCGTGGCGCAGGCCCGGCCGCGCGCCCTGCTGGCCCTGGAGACCGCCGGCCCCGTGCCGGCCGGGCTCGGAGAGCCGCTCTTCATCGTGCCCGAGGATTGGAGCGGCGATGGCGAATTCACCCCGCCGCCAATCGGGCCGGACGACCTCGCCTACGTGGCCTTCACCTCGGGCTCCACGGGCATGCCCAAGGGCATCCTCGGCAGCCACGGCCCGCTGTCTCACTTCCTCACCTGGCATGTCGGCACCTTCGGCCTGAACGAAACCGACCGCTTCAGCCTGCTCTCCGGCCTGTCGCACGACCCGCTGCTGCGCGACGTGTTCACACCGCTCTGCCTGGGCGCCACGCTCTGCATCCCGCGGACCGCCGAGATGCTGGAGCCCGAGAAGCTGGTGGAGTGGCTGGCCGGGAGCGGCGTGACCGTGGCCCACCTCACGCCCGCCATGGGGCAACTCCTCGACTCCGCGGGCGAGCTGCCTTTGCGCCTCGCCTTCTTCGGCGGCGGCATGCTCGACGGCCGGGACGTCGAGCGCCTGCGCCGCCTGGCGCCCGGATGTGTCGCCGTCAACTTCTACGGGACGACCGAGACCCCGCAGGCCATGGGCTTCCACGTGGTGGAGGAGACCGAGGGCCCGGTGCCGGTGGGCCGCGGCATCGAAGGCGTGCAGCTCCTGGTGATCGGACGCTCGGGCGGCCTCGCGGCCCCGGGCGAGCGCGGCGAGATCCACGTGCGCACGCCCTACCTGGCGCTCGGCTACCTCGGAGATCCCGGCCTGACCGCGGAACGCTTCTTGACGAATGACGCCGGCGATCGGCTCTACAAAACGGGCGACCTCGGACGCTATCGACTGGACGGCGAGGTCGAGCTCCTGGGCCGTGCGGACGACCAGGTGAACCTCCGCGGCTTCCGCGTCGAGCCGGGCGAGGTGCAGGCCGCGCTCTGCCGCTACCCGCGCGTGAAAGATGCGGTGGTGATGGCCGTCGAGGGGGAGCGGCTCGCCGCCTGGATCGTGCCGGACGGCGAGCTGCGCGTCTCCGACCTGCGGCAGTTCCTGCGCCGGCGGCTGCCGGACTTCATGGTTCCGTCGTACTTCCTGACCCTGGATTCGTTCCCGCTCACGCCTAACGGCAAGGTGGACCGCCGGGCGCTGCCCGCGCCGGGGAGCGACCGTCCGGACCTCGAATCGCCGTACGTCGAGCCGGGCACGGACCTCGAGCGGACGATCGCCGGCATCTGGCGCGACGTGCTCAAGCTGGAGCGCGTGGGCATCCACGACAGCTTCTTCGAGCTGGGCGGCACGTCGCTCGCCATCGCCCGGGTGCGGATCCGCCTGCGCGAGGCGCTGAAGCGCGACCTCCCCCTGGTCGACCTGTTCCGCCATCCGACGGTCGCCGCTCTCGCGGCCCACCTGGATCGACCCCTGGCAGCGCCGGTGCCGCCGGCTTTCGACAAGGTTGGAGAACGGGTCCAGAAGGGCAAGGCGGCCCTGCAGCGCCAGCAGCAACGGATGAAGGGCAAGAAGGGCGCATGAGCGATACCGGTATCGCGATCGTCGGCCTTGCCGGGCGCTTCCCGGGAGCGCGCAGCCTCGACGACTTCTGGCGCAACCTGCGCGACGGGATCGAGTCGATCGGCCCGCTCACCGCTGCCGACCTGGAAGCCGCCGGCGTGCCGCCGGAGCTGGCGGACGATCCGCGCTACGTGATGGCCGGCCCCCGCCTCGAAGGGATCGATCTCTTCGACGCCCGCTTCTTCGGCTTCAGCCCGCGCGAGGCGAGCCTCCTCGATCCCCAGCACCGGCTGTTCCTGGAGTGCGTCTGGGAGGCGTTCGCCCATGCCGGCTACGACCCCCAGGGGTACGCCGGGTCGATCGGCGTCTATGCCGGCTGCCAGTTCAACCAGTATCTCGTGCACCACGTGCTGCCGCGCGTGGAGGACCTGCATCCGACCGAGCTTGCGGTGCTGCGCCAGCTCTCGGACAAGGACTACCTGGCGACGCGGGTCTCCTACCTGCTGAACCTCCGTGGGCCGAGCGTCGCGGTGCAGACGGCTTGCTCGACGTCGCTGGTCGCCGTCCATTTCGCCTGCCGCAGCCTGCTCGGCTACGAGTGCGACATGGCGGTAGCCGGAGGCGTGTGCGTGGCCGTGCCGCACGGCGCGGGCTACTTCTACTACGAGGGCGGCATCCTCTCGCCGGACGGGCACTGCCGCGCCTTCGACGCCGAGGCCAAGGGCACGGTGATGGGGAGCGGCGCGGGCGTCGTGGTGCTCAAGCGCCTGGAGGACGCGCTCGCCGACGGCGACACGATCCACGCGGTCATCCATGGCTCGGCCATCAACAACGACGGCTCCGTGAAAGTCGGCTACACGGCGCCGAGCGTCGACGCCCAGGCCGAGGCGATCGCCGCGGCCCATGAGTTCGCGGGGTTCGAGCCGGAGTCGGTGAGCTACATCGAGACGCACGGCACCGGCACCCCGATGGGCGATCCGATCGAAATCGCCGCGCTCTCCGAGGTCTTCAAACGCGGAACGGATTCGAAAGGTTTTTGTGCGATCGGCTCGCTCAAGCCCAACGTCGGCCACCTGGAGGCCGCGGCCGGGGTCGCGGGCCTGATCAAGACCGTGCTGGCGCTCGAAAACGAGGCCATCCCTCCCAGCATCAACTGCACGACGCCGAGCCCCGAGATCGGCTTCCCCGAGACGCCGTTCTTCGTGAACACCGAGCTGCGGCCGTGGCCCAGGGGGGAAGCCCCGCGCCGCGCGGGGGTCAGCTCCTTCGGCGTGGGCGGCACCAACGCCCACGTGGCGGTGGAGGAGGCTCCGGCGATCGAGCCGGGTAGCCCGTCCCGGCCGTGGCAGCTCCTGGTCCTCTCGGCGCGCACCGAGTCCGCTTTGAACACGGCCACGGCCGAGCTGGCGGACCATCTACGCCGGCATCCGGAGCTGGATCTCGCGGACGTCGCCTGGACGCTCCAGGTCGGCCGTCGCGCCTTCGCGCATCGGCGCATTGCGGTCGGCCCTGAGGCCCTCGAAGATCCGCGGCGCCTCCTCTCCCGCCACGAGGAGCGGAGCGACCGGCCGGTCGCCTTCCTGTTCCCCGGCCAGGGAGCCCAGTACCCGGGGATGGGCCGCGGCCTCTATGAGACCGAGGAGGTCTTCCGGCGTGAGATCAACCGGGTCGGCTCCGATCTGCGCAAGGTGATCTTCGAGGACGCCGAAGGGCTGGAGCAGACCGTCCATACGCAGCCGGCGCTCTTCGTGATCGAGCACGCGCTCGCCCGCCTGTGGATGTCCTGGGGCATCGAGCCCGCGGCCATGATCGGCCACTCGATCGGCGAGTACGTGGCGGCGTGCCTTGCGGGCGTGCTCTCGCTGGAGGATGCCCTGGCGCTCGTCGCGGCCCGCGGGCGCCTGATGCAGAGTCTGCCCGGGGGAGCGATGCTGAGCGTGGCGCTGCCCGAGGCCGAGCTGAAGCTGGGACCGGAGCTGTCGCTCGCCGCGGTCAACTCTCCGACATCCTGTGTGGTCTCGGGACCGGTCGAGGCGATCGAAGCATTCCAAGTGGCGGCCGAGACCCGCCGGCTCCACACGTCGCACGCCTTCCATTCGTCGATGATGGACCCGGTGCTCGAAGCGTTCGGCGCCGAGGTGAGGAAGGTCCGGCTCAATCCGCCCCAGCGCCGCTACCTGTCGAACGTCACGGGCACATGGATCAAGGCGGAAGAGGCCACGGACCCCGATTACTGGGTGCGCCATCTGCGCGGCACGATCCGTTTCTCGGCCGGACTCTCCGAGCTGCTCCCGGATTTCGCGCTGCTGGAGACAGGCCCGGGGCGCACCCTGAGCACCCTGGTCAGACAGCACTCCGAGGCTTCCGTGGTGCAGTCGATGCGCCACCCGCGCGACGAGCAGCCCGACGACGCGTTCCTGCTCACCGCCCTGGGCCGGCTCTGGATGGCGGGCGCGAAGGTGGACTGGGCCGCCTTCCACGCCGGCGAGCGGCGCCTGCGGGTGCCGCTGCCGGGGCATCCGTTCGAACGGCGCAGGTATTGGATCGAGCCGCGGATCGACCGCCGGGCCGTTGCACAGCAAGTGTCCGAGCCCGAGCCCCTGGCGGTCGGCGATTCCCGCCCCAACCTGGAAACGGTCTACGTGGCGCCGCGCAACGAGGTCGAGCAGACCCTTGCCGGGATCTGGCAGGAGATGCTGGGGATCGAGCGCGTCGGCGTGCTCGACAGCTTCTTCGAGCTTGGCGGTCACTCGCTCATGGCCACGCAGCTCGTGTCGCGCATCCGCGACCGCATGGGAGCCGAGGTGGCGCTCGACGCCTTCTTTGCGGCGCCCACGATCGCCGATCTCGCGCCGCGGCTCGGCGCCGTGGGGGCCGCGCCCATCCAACCGGCACCACGCGACGGCGACCTGCCGTTGTCGTTCGGCCAGCAGCGCCTCTGGTTCCTGCACCAGCTCGATCCCGCGGGCTCTGGCTACAACATGCCGCTCGCCGTGCGCTTCGAGGGGCCGCTCGCGCCCGCGCGTCTGGAGCAGGCGGTGACCGGGATCGTCTGCCGCCACGAGACCCTGCGCACCACCTTCCCGCTGTCCGGCGGCCATCCGGTGCAGGCCATCGCGCCGCCGCGGCCGTTCACCCTGCCGGTGGCGGATGTCCAGGGAATGGAGGAGGTGAGGCGCCGGCTCCTCGCCGAGGTCCGGAAGCCGTTCGACCTGGAGAGAGGGCCGCTGTGGCGGCTGCAGCTGCTGCGGCTTGCTCCCGAGGACCACGTGGTGCTGCTGACCCTGCACCACATCATCTCGGACGGCTGGTCCATACGGGTGCTGGTCCGCGAGCTGGCGGCGCTCTACAACGAGGCGACCCTGCCGCCGCTGCCCATCCAGTACGCCGACTTCGCGGTCTGGCAGCGCAAGGAGCTGGCCGGTGAAACCCAGCTTGCCTGGTGGCGCGAGCGCCTGGCCGGCGAGCTGCCGGTGCTCGAGCTGCCGCTCGACCGCCCGCGGCCTCCGGTGCAGACGTTCCGCGGCGCCAAGCTTCCCGTCACGCTCCCGGCGGAGGGGCTGCGGTCTTTCGCGCGCGGCCAGGGGGCCACGCTGTTCATGACCCTCCTGTCCGGGTTCCTGACCCTGCTGCACCGCTACACGCGGCAGACGGACTTGGTGGTGGGCACGCCGGTCGCGGGCCGCAATCGCAGCGAGATCGAGGGGCTGATCGGCCTCTTCCTCAACAACCTGCCGCTGCGCGCCGATCTCGCGGGCGACCCCACGTTCACGGAGCTGCTGGCGCGCGTGCGGGAGACGACCGTGGGCGCCTACGCCCACCAGGACCTCCCGTTCGAAAAGCTGGTGGAGGAGCTCAAGCCCCGCCGCGATCTGGCGCGCAGCCCGATCTTCCAGGTGATGCTCAGCCTGGAGACCGCTCTGCCCGAAAAGGAGTCCGCGGGCGATCTCACCGTGACCCCCCTCGAAGCCGACATCGGCGCCTCCCGCTACGAGTGGACGTTCTTCCTCACCGACCGGGGCGACAGCGTCGGCGGCACTCTGGAGTACAACACCGACCTCTTCGACGAGGCCACGGTGCGCCGCATGGTGGGCCACTGGACCCGCCTGCTGGAAGACGATCCCGGCAAGCCCATCTCCCGCCTGCGCCTCCTCTCCGCGGAAGAAGAAGAGCAGCTCCTCGTGGACTGGAACCGGACGGAGCGCGGTTTCGACTTGAGCCGCCCGGTGCACGCGCTGATCGCGAGCTCCGAGGCTCCCGCGGTGACCTTCGAGGGAGAGACGCTCTCGTACACCCAGCTCGACCGGCGCGCCAACCATCTGGCCTGGCGGCTGCGCGAGCTGGGCGTCGGGCCGGAGGTGCCGGTCGGCATCTATCTCGACCGCTCGCTCGACCTGCCGGTCGCGCTGCTGGCGGTCTGGAAGGCGGGCGGCGCCTACGTGCCGCTCGATCCCGCCTACCCCCGGGAGCGCCTGGCGTTCATGCTGGAGGACTCCGGAGCGCCGGTGGTTCTGACCGAGATGAGCCTGCTGCCCACGGTGCCGGGCGCGGCGCGCTCCATCTGCATCGAGGCGGGAGAGCGCGCGGAGGACCCGGGCGTCCCAAGCCACCCGGAATCGCTCGCCTACATCCTCTACACCTCGGGCTCGACCGGGCGGCCCAAGGGAGTACAGATCCCGCACGGCGCGCTGGTCAACTTCCTGGAGTCCATGCGCGAGCGGCCCGGCCTCGTCGCCTCGGACCGCCTGCTCGCCGTCACCTCGCTCTCGTTCGACATCGCCGGCCTGGAGCTGTATCTGCCGCTCCTCGCCGGGGCCGAGGTCGAGATCGCCGGCCGCGCCCTGGCCGCGGACGGACCGCGCCTCCTCTCCCGCCTCGCTGAAGCAACGGTGCTCCAGGCCACCCCCTCCACCTGGCGTCTTTTGCTGGATTCCGGCTGGCAGGGCGGCAACCTCAAGGCGCTCTGCGGAGGCGAGGCCCTGCCGCCGAAGCTCGCGGGAGAGATCGCCGCTCGCGCCGGCTCGCTGTGGAACCTGTACGGCCCGACCGAGACCACAATCTGGTCCGCAACCCTCCAGGTCGAAAAGGAAGTGGGGGAGGGGCCCGTCCCGCTCGGCAAGCCGATCGCCAACACCGCGATCTACGTGGTGGACCCGCACCTGCGGCCCGTTCCGATCGGAGTGCCCGGCGAGCTGCTGATCGGCGGCGCGGGCCTCGCCCGCGGCTACTTCGGCCGGCCGGACCTGACGGCCGAGCGATTCATCCCCGATCCGTTCTCCGGACCGGGAGCGCGCCTGTACCGGACCGGCGACCTCGCCCGCTGGCTGGCCTCGGGTGAGCTGGAGTTCCTGGGCCGCCTCGACCATCAAGTGAAGGTGCGCGGCTACCGCATCGAGCTGGGCGAGATCGAGGCCGCCCTGGAGCAGCACCCGGGGGTCCGCGCCGCGGTCGTGATCGTGCGCGAGGACGCACCGGGCGACCTGCGGATCACCGCCTACGTGGTGGGACAGGCCCCGGCCGGCGAGCTGCGGCGCCACCTGCGGGGCAAGCTTCCCGAGTACATGGTGCCTTCGGTCTTCGTGACTCTGCCGGCGCTGCCGCTGCTGCCCAATGGCAAGGTGGACCGAAAGGCTCTTCCCGCTCCCGACGCCGAGCGGCCGGATCTTGAGGCGCCGTTCATCGCACCGAAGAGCCGCCTCGAAGGGGTGATCTCCGAGGCCTGGCGCGAGGCGCTGGGCGTCGAGAGGGTCGGGGTGCACGACAACTTCTTCGACCTGGGCGGCCACTCGCTCCTCATGGCCCAGGTGCACCACAAGCTGCGCGAGACCCTGCCGGACGATCTCGGCTCGCGCCTTGCCATGGTGGAGCTGTTCCAGTACCCGACCATCGCCGCCCTGGCGCGCCACCTGCGCCCGGAGTCCGGCACCGCCACGGCCGCGGAGCCTGGGCGCCTGCGCGCCGAGATCCGCCGCGGCTCCCTTGCCCAGACGCAGGACATCGCCATCGTCGGCATGGCCGGCCGCTTCCCGGGCGCCGCGGACGTCGAGGCGTTCTGGCGCAACCTGTGCGCCGGCGTCGAGACGATCTCCCGCTTCACCGAGGAGGAGCTGGCCGCCTCCGGCGTCCCGCCGGAGGTCTTCCGCGGACCCAACTACATCAACGCCCGCGGCATCCCCGAGGGGACCGGGTGGTTCGATGCCGGCTTCTTCGGCTACACGCCGCGCGAGGCCGAGATCATCGATCCGCAGCAGCGGCTGTTCCTGGAGGTCGTCTGGGAGGCGCTGGAGAACGCCGGCTGCGATCCGGAGCGCTTTCCGGGCCTGATCGGCGTCTTCGCCGGCGCGGGGTTCAACACCTACCTGGTCAACCTCTACTCGAACCCCGAGCTGATGGCCGCGATCGGCGGCTTCCAGGCCACGATCAGCAATGACAAGGATTTCCTGCCGACGCGGGTGTCCTACAAGCTGAACCTCAAAGGGCCGAGCCTCAACGTCCAGACCGCCTGCTCGACCTCGCTCGTGGCCGTCCACGTGGCCTGCCAGCACCTGCTGCACGGCGAGTGCGACCTGGCGCTCGCGGGCGGAGTGACGCTCTACGTGCCCGTCAAGGCCGGCACGCTCTACCACGAGGGCGGCGTGCTCTCGCCGGACGGCACCTGCCGGGCTTTCGACGAGCGCGCGCAGGGAACGGTGGTCGGCAACGGCGCCACCGTGGTGGCCTTGAAGCGCCTCGACGACGCCCTGGCCGCGGGCGACCCGATCCACGCGGTCATCAAGGGCTCGGCCATCAACAACGACGGCTCGGTCAAGGTGGGCTACACCGCGCCGAGCGTCGAGGGGCAGTCGG
>Ga0268265_10000402_pt1 | contig 46396 bp, 76 predicted proteins | sample KBSSwiS52_FD_190355 | JGI IMG/M metagenome (GOLD analysis project Ga0268265, IMG submission 190355) | Switchgrass rhizosphere microbial communities from Kellogg Biological Station, Michigan, USA - KBS Switchgrass S5-2 (SPAdes) (version 2) | ecosystem: Host-associated > Plants > Roots >...
GTGTGGCGGCTGGAAACCTCGGTGTCGTGAGGACGCGACCACCGGACTGTGGTACGGCTCGACCGGCGACGCTGGCGACCAGTGCCGCGCGGTCGGCTACATTCAGGGCACAACCCCGCCGGGCTTCCAAATCGGCGATACCAAGTGGGCGGCGTTCGTGGTGTTCGACGACGCCAACCTCCAGACCGGTCAGTAAGGATCAGACGCCATGATGACACTCGACCAGTTCACCGACTTCCTCTACTCGACCCAAGACCTCGCCTTCGAAGAGAAGCGCGACAAACCGGGACGCACGTACACCAAATACACGCGCTCCATCAGCGAAGAGAACGCCGACCATCGCTCCGTGACGGGCGTCAAGCTCGGCCCGGCGGCCTACACCCCGCTCGGCGGGCAGTCGCACCTCGACGAATACGCGCCGGGTACGACCCTCGTCATCAAACCGAAGAAGCTCACCATCGCCGTCCTGACTCCGCACGAGCTGGAAACCGACATGTTCGCCAACGGGCGTATCGACGACGACAAGGTGAAGTTCTTCGCCAAGATGGGCAGCGACATGAACGACTCCCACGAATGGGCGTGGGAACTGCTCTGCACCGACTTCCAGCTCCGCGGTACGTCCACAACCGCAACCTCGTTCTGGCAGGGTGCGGGCCGCGATGGGCTGGCGCTCTTCTCCACCTCGCACGTCACCACCAAGGGCACGCCGGTTACGTGGTCCAACAACCAAACCTCCGGCACGCTCAACGCCCTGGCGCTCATGGAAGGCGTCACGATGCTGGAGAACATCCCCGACGAGACCGGCCGCCCGCAGGGGTCCATCAAGCGCATCGGCATCGTTCACGGCCGCTACTGGTCGTGGCGCATTCCGGAGCTGCTGAAGGCCGTTCGCCAGCCGGACACGATGAATTACGGCACCCCCAACGCGCTCAACGAGCGGTACGAAGAAGTCGAGTGGGTTCCGATCCTCAACACCTACCTCGGCGCGCTGGAGACCTCGTGGATGCTGCTCAACCTCGACGACAACGATCTGTGCTTCTGGGTCAAGGAGAAGCCGACCGTTCGCCGCGCGACGATTCCGCGCACCGGTACCAAGCTTGTGGAGTACTACTCTCGCGTCGCCCCGTTCTTCGAGAGCGCGAAGTGCGCGCTCATCAACGCCGGGGTGTAACCTCTCTGGCAGCAACGGTGTGGGCGGGCCTACGGGTCCGCCCCGCCGCGTGTGGTAACGAATGGGAAAAGCCGCCGCAATCCCGCAGCATGTCTTCGACGACGAACGCCTTCGCGGCGGAAGCCTCGGCTCGTTCAATTGCGATATTTGCGGCGCTGAATATCCGGTTCGCCATCAGGAGTTTCAGCCTGGGGGCGACGAACTCTCCTCCTCGGCGTTCGTGGGTCGCTTCTGCTGCCACGAGCCGGAGGGCAGCTCGATCGATCGCGATCTGAAACGTGCCGCCGCCGCAACTATGGTTGCTGCACTGAGCGCAGTCGAGCAGCAGCCTCCCTCGCATGACGGACAGGTCGCGACCGGGTACGACTCGGTTCCGTTCTATCCGTCGTTCGTGGTGAGCGTTGATCCTTTTCCGGTCGTTCTCATTCGCGGCGGGGTGGCTGTTCCGGTGTCTCTCACGGGGAACGGTTTCGATGCAGGCGATACCATCGTGTACGGGAGTGGGGGGATAACGGACGCTACCCCGCCGGTTCTGGTGTCCGACATTTTGCGCACGCTTTCTGTGCAGGCTTCCGGTGGCATGAATGCTGGGCGATATTCATTCACCTTCAACGGCACGGTTTGGCCGCGCCTATTCGACGTGAGGTAATTCATGGCCGGAATCCTTTCTCCCGTGACTCTGACGACGGCGGGCACACGCCAGCCGCTCGTAGCCGCCGCAACGTACGTCGTGGGCGGTATGCAGATGCCGACGCTGCGATACTGCAACCGGTGCAGCGTGCGGCTCGAAGATCCGACGAAGACGGGCTACATCGGCCTTCAGCCATCGGGCGGCGTCTCGAACACGGTCAGCTCGACGGTCTACAACGTGTTGCTGAACTCCGCGACGCCAGCCTTCACCATCGGTCCCTTCGGCGACGGTAACGATGTGGACCTCGGCTCGACGTACGTCGACGGCGACACCAGCGGGATGAAATTCATTCTCAGTCCGGTGCAGGTATGAGTGATTACGTCTACGCGACCGGCATCACGCAGACAGCGGCGGACGCGCGCTACTCACCGCTGGCTGGGAGCGTCGGTGGCCCATCGCGCATCGCGGTCGTCACGGTTCAATTCGACAAGACGAACAGCACACTGGCGAACGTGACCGGCCTAACCTTCACCGTGGAGCCGGGCACGTACAAACTCGCGGCGCTCATGAACGTGAATTCGCAGGCGGGCGGGACGAAATACGCCATCGGCGGCTCCGCGACCGCAACCGCCGTTTGGGCGCGCAGCGTGATCTTCGGTGACCCAGCCGCACCGCAGATTCAAACCGGCAAAGCGACGGCGCTAGGCGCAAGCGTGGGCGCCGAAACGTTCGCGTTTGGCGTCGATACCAACGTCACTATCAACGGAACGATTACGGTCAGCGTGGCTGGAACTCTGACCGTACAATTCGCCCAACAGACTACGGACGTAACGGCGTCGTCAGTTCTTGCTGGGTCCACATTCGAGCTGCTAAGGATTTCGTAATGGGAGGGATTCATGGACTTTGGATTTGAAGTGAGCGAGGCGCAGTCTGGCAGCAGCACAACGTTCGTTTCGGGCGGCGCAAAAGGGTTGCAACTCCTCGTGGTAGTGGGCAGTACGAGCCAGGAAGAGAACACAGTCAACGTGGCCGTCGTCGCGGTCGATAAGGACAGCAACAACGAGCAGGCCTCGCAGGAGTGCATTCGCGTCGAAGCGCTTCCCGCCGAGAACACGTCCATCGTCACGATCTATCCAGGCATCGCCGAAGCGGGGTCAGCGCAGTTCGGACGACAGGTCAGCGCAGCCGTGCCGCCGCAGTTTCAGGTGCAACTCAGCAACGCGCTTGGCCTCGATATGACCGTGAACGTGCTCGGCAGCTTCATCGAATAAATGGCGAACCTGACGCGCGCGGAGTTCCGGTCCGAGGTTCAACTGGCATGCCGCAACTTGCCGGACACGGACCCGTATTACGGTGCCGGAGCTGCCGTCATCGATCGGTTCATCAACCGCGCGCGGAATCGCCTCATCCGCATGGCGATCGGTCCGAAGGGAAGCGTCGATCTTTTCCCTGAACTGAAAAAGGATTGGACCATCGGCCCGACCGTCGCCGGAGCCAATTCCTTCGACAGGCGAACCGTTGCTCCCGATTCGATCTACATCAACAAGATCACGAAGCAGGAGAGCGGCACCGTCCCGACTGGCGGGCCGCCTCCTCTCGGCAATTGGGCTGTGATCCGAGAGAAGCCTGTCGAGTTCAAGGCGCGCGAGCAATTCGATTTTCTCGCCCGTGATTCGGCGACGGGGTACGCGTCGATTTGGACTCGCCACGGATGGTTCATTTTCTACTACCCGACCACCGACGCCGATCACGTCGACTACTTCCGCGCGTACGGGGTCGGGTCAGAAACGATGGCATCTTCCGGCGCGGCGTTCATCTGTGATGAGTTTTGGGATGACCCGACCGTGATGCTGGCGGCGGCGATCATCCAGGAACGACGCGGCTGGTTTGCGCGGTCGCGGGAGCTGATGACGCGCGTTCACGAGATCCTCGAAGAGACCAGCGACACATCCGCGCTCGAAGGGTTGGGGCAGTCGAACACGCTTTCGGTGATCGGTGCCCCAACCCGCGCAACGGTGTACCGGCGATGACCTCAGCAGGCGAACGTGAAGAAGCCGTCGCGGCACGTCAGCCAGAACTGCGGCACCTCGGTCATGCCGCGATACATGATCTCGTGCGACACGACGCAGCCCTGTTTCACGACCTCCGCTTTGCCGTTCAACTCGATCAGGAGGCTCGCCATCGTGAAATGAACCGTCGTCACCGGATTGTGCAGCCAGACGGCAGGACACGGCCCGAAAGCGAGGATCGGCGTCACGGCGTGCGGGGAGAGCAGCAGGCACGAGGCGTTGGATTCGACGGCCGTCACGGTGACCCATCCGAGGGAATCCGTGCGCAGCGGGCCGCGATCGGTCGCGATCGTCGTGGACGTGAAGGCGGGGAACAACGCGACAGGCCGCGGAGAGGCTTGAATCTCGGCAATGGCGGCGGTCACCGAGGCATGGATCTTCGGCTCAAAATCCTGAGCGTTACCCACGAAAGGGAAGAGCAGAAACAGCACTACGGCAATCAGGCACTTTTGCATTGGAATTTCTCCTTACGGCAGGAGTGTAGTCGCGTTGTTACAAATGGCGCAAATGGGGTCGCATGACTCGGACTCGGAAACTGATCCCGCCGTCAGTGGCCGTTGACCCGCGACCAGTCCCGCTCTTGTGGTGGAAAGGCTCATACCTCGCCGGCAACGCGGCAACGATCCCGGATGGCTACGCGCGCCTCATCGAGAACATGCTGATTCGCCCAGGGCCGCGCCTCGATGCGCGTCCTCCGTTCAAGTACGACTCACTCATGAACATTTCGGGCCTGATGCGCTTCGAGGATCTGGTCAACTCGCAGACCCGTTTCTGCGCGCTCGACACCTCGCGAAACTTGTACGTGAAGGCGGCAAGTGGGGAGACGTGGAGCAGCGCGATCACCGGCACGTTGACGGCATCGCGGGTCACGGGGCATGCGAATTACCGCGGCAAGGTCTATTACATGATGGACGACGGTGCCGGATTCCCGACCGCCGCCGCCGTCTTCGATGGCACGAACATCTCGCCCACGCCCTTCAACTCGCCGATCGTTTCGCGAACCATCACCGCATTCATTGATCGCCTCATCCTCGCCTACCCGCGCGTGACGGTGACACCGTTGACCGTTGGCGCGTCTGGTATCACCGGAATGTACGACTTCGGAATTCCTGGGTGGAACAAGAGCGCGGTGTCGGCGAGCAACATTACGAGCGGCGGGGTGACCATCAGCCGACTTCTCCCGACATCCACGACGGCGGCCTTCACGGCGTATTTCTCGTTCGGCGTTGTGAACGTCGGTCCGGCCTCCTTCAGCGCCGCCGCGACGAAACGCAATGCGATGTGGCGAAGTGATCTACGAAATACGCACGCGACATACAAGATGCCGATCACGATGGAATGGTTTCTCGTGACGAATTGGCAGGTCGCGACGGCGTACGTCGTCGGCGACCTAATCAGCGACGGCACCAGCAGGCAACGCTGCACGACGGCAGGAACCTCGGGAGGCGGTACGCCAGCGTGGAACGCGACCTTGGGCGGTACGACGACGGACAACACCGTCACATGGACGAACGAGGGGCGGGAAGTCGTAGCCTCACGCGAGATGTACCTCCCGACCGCAACCGAATCCCCCAACTTCAACACGTACTTTCTGACGATGACGGCGCCGCGCGCCACGAACACCACGCAGTACGCACCACGCCTGAAGTTCTTCAACACGTCAACGCCGACAATCACGCTCGCGACGGTTGAAGTTTCGCTGCGCGATGGTCTCGCAGATGGAGACCCCGCGAAGAAAAACTACGGCCAACAGCTCACCATCGGCGATTACTATTTCCCGTTCTTCAACACAGAGACCGCGACGTCGGCCACGATCAACCTGGAGGCGATCGTATGGTCAGAAACGAGCGACCCCGAGGCGATCCGTGGAGCGAACAATTTTGAGCCGAAGGAGATCGCCGGCCATGCGACCGGCGCGCGCGTCCATTCGGGTCGGTACTTCATGTTCAAGCGCCGCGGGATGTGGCAGTTCATCGGGACGGATGACCCAGACAACCCGCTGCTGCCGGAACGGTTGCCGCGTGCGATCGGGTTGCTGGGCTCCTTGGCGATCGACGACGACGGCGACGATGAAATGTTCTGGATCAGCGAGAACGACGGCTACCGGATGAAAGGGCTCGATGATCCGAAACCGTTCTTCGGCGACGGCATGCGCGAAGAGATCCTTGCGAACGGGAGCAATTGGGTTCCTTCGCAGGCCACGTACAACCGGCCGCTGCTCGCCGTGGACAGAAAAAACCGGGAGGTGTGGGTCTACACGCAGAAGGGGAAACTCTACTGCTGCCATCTCCGGTACGACGGGGCATGGACGCGCCACACCACCCCGAACGGCGCCGAAGTCAACGCGCTGGCCTACAACCCCACCACGCAGCGGATGTACGTCGCGTACGGAGGACAGGGACTCTGCCGCCTCGACGAATCGCTGACTCAGCAGGACGAGTTGAACAACACGGCTACGACGTACGCGGGAACGAAATCGCTAGTCCTCAAACCGTTCGAGCTGGCCACCCCGCGGGCGGAGCTGTGCCTGCACGAGGTAGGGCTGTATCACATCGCGACCTACACGCAGGCCGGTGAAGCGCTCTACGCGTACGTTTCTTTTGATCGCGGCGTGACGTACCCGAAGTATGACGAGGTGCGCTTCGACCCGACGAAGGATCGCATCTCTCTCGGCCTGTACCAGAGCGGGGTGACCGCCACCGCTAAGATCGATCACGTCGGATCGCTCGGCGCGGCAGCATGGGCGCTCTCCGGCGGCGAGGCGTACCTTGAACTTCTCGCTGGCGAATGGCCGCTGTCGCTTCCGACTACGATCGCGAGTTCTCTCTGATGAAAGATGTCACGCCAGTTTCGATAGCGACGCTCGACAACATCACGTCGGCGCTGAAAAACAATCTGCGCGGCGTCGTGTCGTGGGCGGAAGGCGTACCCGGCTTCTGCTCGGTGAACGGCGGGACCGTCACCGTCACGCACTCACTCGGCAAGGTGCCCAACCGAATCGACGTGGAGCCCAACGTCGACGGCAATTGGTGGTTGGACGACGACGACAAAGGGACGTGGGACGAAACGTCGGTCACGTTTCACGCCTCGGCGGTTGGGCGTTACACTGTGTTCGTCGGGAGAGTCTGATGGCGACAAATCAATGGGACGAGAACGGGAACCCGCTCAAACCGACGCCATTACCGGATGAGGGCGCGGGGTCCTATACGCCCGGCAGCGTCATCTCGTACAACCCCAAGACGGGGCGGTACGAGCCCACGAAGCCGCAAACGGGCGCGCCGGGAGGCGGCGCTGGAGCTCCCGGCGGCGGGGCAGGATCGCCGGGGGGCGCCGCTCCTGCTGCAAAGACTGGCGCGTCAGTCCTCGGCAAGACCATCGGCGGCGCCTCGGTTCTCGATTGGCTCGCTTTCGCCACCAGCGTCTACGAGTCGCAGAAGAAGGGATCTTTCCAGTTCCCGCCGATGTCACCTGAACAGAAACAGATGCTTGATTGGGCGATGGGCGTGCTGAAGCAAACGCCGAACACGGCCGCGATGGCGATGCCGATCCTTCAGCACGACCTGAGCAACCGCAGTACGCTCGACATCAACGCTCTGAAGCGTGGCGAGACGGGCTACACGCCGGGCGCCCGAATGTCAGCGGCAGAACTGGCGAAGATCATCGGAGGGGGCGCGACAACGCCGCCTCCTACCGGTCCGTGAGGTAAACGAACGTGGCGGGATACAGCTACAACTATGGCACTCCTCAGGCTCCCGAATACACCGAGAAACCTTCGGCCGATTCGCTGTACGGGATTCTTGGGACCAACACGCCCGCCGCCAGACAGAATCAGCAGGAACGCGCTACCGGTGGCGGCGGAAAGACCAATCCGTACGCGGCCTTTCACGATGCGCCGATGGTCTGGAATCCTCCTCCGAAACCGGCGCAACCGGCCACGCCCGCTCAGCCGCAAGCTTCTCCGCTGGCGTCCGTCCTGATGGGCAGCAATGCCCCTCCTCCTCCTGCGATGAAGGCTCAGACGGCGACACCCACTCCCGCGCCAGCACCACAGCAACAGCCGTCGCTTCCGCCGCCGCCGTTCCATCCCGACGCGATTCCGCCCGTGCCGACGCTCACTACATCGAGCGCGAGCACGCTTGCTGGAGTCATTCAATCGTCACCGGAAGCCGAGGCTCAGCCGTCGGGCGCAATCCCGGCGAGCGGCGCGACTGCCGGCATTCCTGGCGGCACACCTGGACCGACACCGTTGCAACAGCAGGCCACGCCAGAGGTGCAAATCCCCGATGGTCAGCCCGCGCCCTCTCCGTCGCAGCCTGTCGTCCCGGTGCCGCCGACTGCCGCACCGACAGGAGGCACGCGGGAGCGCGCCGTAGCGCCTCCACAGGTCACTCCCGGCACAATGAACACCGGCAACGACACGCACGACGCTGGCGGCATGCCGTACGGGCCGCAAAACCCGCCGCCGAAGCCACCGGGCACCGAAGATCCCGAAGTCGCGGCGTCGTGGTACAGGAAATTTCAGTACCTCGATCCGTCGTATGCGAACATCACCGGCGGCACGGTCACGGCCTACCGAACCTCGGGCTTCCAGGGGAGCATTACGGAGTGGCTGAAGGCTGGCGGTCCGACTCCGGCACAGACGCCAACGACCCCCCCTGCGACAACGCCAACCCAAACCTCGGGAGGCAACGCGTGGATTCCGACCGCCCCGCCATCGCCCGAAGAGGCGCAGGCGCAATTTGCCGCCCGCCGGGATCAGGGGCTGGATTTCAAGACGTGGTACGCGCAGACCTACCCCAACGCACCGGCCCCAACGCCCGAAATGGCCCCGCAGGCGTCCCCTGCCGCCGCTGCGCCTCCATCTGCGGCTACGCCACCATCTATCCCTCCCGCCGCCACGCCGCCTCCAGAGCCCCCTGCACCGTGGAACCCGACTGTCGCCGGAGGCCAGACCCCAACCGACATCGCCGACATCATGGGGAAGTTCTACGGCCCACAGTTCGAGCGCCAGCAGTCGGACCTCGCTCGCGTCCTCCGCGCCCAAGGTGCTCTGACCGGCAAGACGGACTCCGGTGGCTTCAACGAGTCGCTGGATCGCAACATCGCTTTACTCGCCGCGCAACAGGGCGGGCAACTCGCAGAGCATACCGAGGCGGCCCTGAACCGTGCATCACAGCTTGCCATCGCGCAGATGCAGGACGCCACGCAGCGCTTCGGCATCAAGACCAACGCGGATTTGCAACGGTGGCTCAACTCGGCGGACTCGGACACGATTACGAAACTCGGCATCGACAAGAACGACCTCTTGCAGCGCTACCTCGGCCAGCTCGGAATCGACAAAGCGAAGATCGACGCGAATGCCGCGATCAGCGCAGCGCAACTCCACGCCGCCGCTGCCTCAGCCGCCGCGAATGCCGGTGCTGGTGCAGCGCTCGCCAAGATCGCTTCCGAAGAGAAGATGTTCGGCATGAGCAACACTCTTGATTGGGCGAAGCTCCAGGCGGGGCTCTATCAGGGCGATCAGAATGCGTACATCACCGAACTCGGTTACCTCATCAACGCCGGGATCACGCCTGACCTGGCCGCGAAGATCGCCGGGGCATTCGGCCCGAATCCGCCCGTGTACGTGCAGCCGTAGGATGACGCGATGACGCAGGTAATCACGAACAACCGCCCAAGGCTCTCCGATGCAATCGGCGGGCTGGCGAACGTAATCCGTGGCCGATCGGACAAGGCGGCGGCGGATGAGGACTCGAAGGCGCGCGCTCGCGCCGATGCCGTGATGCAGTACGCCATCGCACGCAAGGCCAACCCTCAGCAATTACGGGCGGTGCGCAGTCAGCTCGCGCAGGCAGATCCGTCTGCGGCGCGGTACATCCCGAACATCGAGGATTTGCCGCCCGATGAATTCGAGGAAGCGAAGCGTCAGGTTCAGATCGAAGCCGCCAATCGGATGAAGGGCGGCACGGCGACGAACACCGATCCGACGATCGTTTTCAATACCGGCGAGGTTGGGAAGGAACCGTTCAGGCAGCAGCAGCTTTCCGACATCATCAAGACGAATGACCCAACGAATCCGCAGACCAGCCAAGCGCGCATCGAAGCCAAGATGGACCCTTCCGCCGATGTGGCGCTGGTGGAGAAAACGCAGGGGCCACTACGCACCGCCCAGACCGGGCTGGCCAACGCCGAAACGACGTTCACGGCTGGGCCAAAGACGGAGAACGTACGCTCCGAAATCAAGTTCAGGAATGGACCGTTCACCGACAAAATGACGGCCGATGCGCTGGAGTCGCGAGCTAACGCGCGCGCAAAGAATACGGCCACGTCAGCCGCCGTGCCTGCCGACGGCGGAGGCCCGATCGGCGAAGCCTTCCTGAACACACTCCCACCGTCAGAACAGCGGCTCATCAAGTCAATTGCGGGCTATTTCGTCGATCCTACAAAGGTGGCATCTCTTCGCAACCCGAAGGATGCAGGGAGCGAACGGAATCGGCTCATCAAGGAAGTCCTCCAGTACGACCCGAGCTATGACATGACGCAGTTCGCGTCACGAAACAAGTTGCGCCAAGACTTCAACTCCGGGATGGGCGCGCGGAACATCCGCTCGATCAACACGGCGGTCAAGCATCTTGCCTCGCTTTCAGAAGCCGTCGACAAGATGGACAATAGCGAAGTGCAGATCGCCAACACCGTCGGCAACTTCTTCAGCAAACAAACCGGCTCGCCAAAGGTCACGAACTTCCAGAACGCCGCCAACGCGGTTGAATCGGAGATGGCGAGCGTCTTCAAGGGGACAGGCGCGACGGATCAAGAAATCAAAGCATGGCGGGAGAACCTGAAGCCGAACATGTCACCCGAGCAGCTTCACGGCGCGATCAACACGATGATTGAACTGATGGGCGGACGACTCTCAGCTCTCGCCTCGCAGTATCAGCAGGGCATGGGCAAGCCGAAAGATTTTCAGATCCTCAGCGACGGGTCGCGCAAGACGCTGAGCAAGTTCGGCATCGATCCGGACGCGCTGGAGAACGGAAACGTTGTGCCGCTCGGCGGCGGTGGTGCACCATCTGCTGCTGCCGCGCCAAGCGCTGGGACTGGCGGTGGCCGCATGTCGAAGGAACAGGTCAACAAGGCCACCGGGGAACGCCGCACGGTCTACTCGGATGATGGTGGTGCGACATGGCACCCGTAGCCGCTGACGAGTGGGTCGATGTTGACGACGATCAGTGGGAGGATGTTCCTGCGGCAGCACCGCGACCGACCGCACCCCCGCCGCGCGCCCAAAGCTTCGCGGAGAAGGCCTCGACGCTCAATCCAGGCAACATCATCGCTGGCCAGTTGAAGGGCATCGGCAGCACCGCTTACAACCTCTACAAGGGCGTCGCCAACACCATCCAGGGCCAACCCGCCGACACCGTACGGAGCCCCAAGATTGAAGCCGCGCTTGAACCGTCGAATGCGGGTCAGCGCCTCGGAAGGTTCACCGAGCAGGGCGCGGAGTTCATGGCCGGTGAGGGTGCCGTGGCGAAGGGCCTGACGAAGATTGCGCCAGCGCTCACGAAGATCCCGAAGATGGCCCGTACGGCATCAGCGGCGATCTCCGGAGCTGGCGTCACGAAGGCGCAGGGTGGCACGGATCAAGAGGCGGTAGTGAACGCGGCGACCGGCGCCGTTCTCCCGGCACTCTTCGAGGGAACGGCCAAGTTCATGAAGGCGCTCGGCGCAAAGATGCAGATGTCGCTGATGCGCCCAACGTCGGCCGACATCGCGGCCGGGTTCAAGCCGGAGAACGTGGATGCGTACGGCGTTGGGCGGGCGACCCTCCCGCGTGCGCTGAAGGCGGTAAACGAGAAGATCACGAAGCTCGTGACTGAGTTGCGGAGCATCACGGCGAACAGCCCCGGAACCGTTGATCTCACGCAAGCGTTGGCCGACACCGAGCAAGAACTTCTGTCGCGCGCCGGACGAATCAAGAGCCCAGGCGATGCGACGGCGATCAGGAACGCGATCGACCGCTTCAAAGAAGACGCCGCCGCGATCGGGAATGCTGTCAGCATTGATGAAGCGCAGACCTTGAAGCGCGCCGTTGGCCTGAAGGGCGCATGGTCGTACGGGAAGACGGACGCGGATAAGACGATGGAAGCGGTTGCAAACACGTACTACTCGAAACTTAAAGGCGCCATCGAGCAGGCCACGCCTCCGGAGTTAATCGCCATCAATAAGCAACTCGGCGACCTGATGCCGATCGAGCAGGCCATCGTACGGCGTATTCCAGTCAAGATGCGCGAATCGCCGCTCTCGCTCAGCGACCTCGTTCTCTTGGCGCATGGTCACCCGATCGGCGCGCTTGTCCACGTGGCATCGAAGACTGGCGTTATGGCTGGAGTACCCGCCGCGATCGGCACGGGCATGCGCACCGCCTCTCGTCCGCTCACCGCCACGATTCAGAAACTCAACACGTCGAAGAAGAGCGCTGCGCCGAAGCCCAAGCTGGAATCGATCCTGAAGCAAGAGCCAACGGCCCGTACGACTGACCTTTCGCAATCGCAACTGAAGCAATCAGCGCCCGGCGGTCAGAGCGAAGTTGTTACGCGGAGTGTCGCCACTGCGCCCCTCGTCCCTGGCAATATCGATCTGACGAGACGTCCGGTCGTGAAGAATGGTGACGGTTCAATCAGCACCGTGCGCTCGATGTCGTTTGGTACGCCAAAGGGCGAGGTGTTGATTCCTACCGTGAGTGATGACGGTCGGATCATGACGAATGCGGAGGCCGTCAGCGAATATCGCCGCACAGGGAAGCATCTTGGGATCTTCGGAAGCGCCAGCGAGGCAACCGCGTACGCGAAGAAACTGCATGAAGATCAGGCCGCGATGTATGGCGGGAGCGATGGCGCGGGCGTCCTCCAGCGGGGTGCGGAATACGAGGGTTCGCATGAATTTCCAGTAGATTCTCGACGGGTTGCGCAGATTCGCAGCATGCCAATTGCCGAACTGCTTCCGGCTCGGTTCAAGACGGCGAGATCGGTGATTGGCATGTCCCCACTCGACGGAATTATTCGTAATCGTAATGGCGACTATTTGGGGGCATCAGGCCTTTACGGCAGCGATGTACCCGAACAACGCTCGGGAGTTCTCGACCGCTCGGGAAAGGTGCCTTCTAAGTGGAAGGCTGGGATGTACATGCAGCCCGACGACCCAAACATTATTCAGACCGCGAAGGGTTCGGGCATCACCACTGAGTTGCATGAATACGGGCATGCAATGTTCGAGAGGGATTTAACTCAACCGGAGCGCGTGGCGTGGCAGCAGATTCACAATCGATACGTTGCGCCGTGGAAAAGCGCCATAAACGAGCTGAATGCTATGGCCGAATCTGATCCGAAGGGCGGCTTGCAGGTTCTGAGTAATGCGCGCCGGGCCGAGTATGAGCGCATGTACGACAAGGTCGATGCGCTGGAGGCCAAAATCCCGAGAATCATCAAAGACTATGAAAGCTCTGGTTCTGGAATGGATCAGGACTCCCGTACCATGAAGGAGGGCGGCGGGTGGCATAGCTTTGCGGAATTCAATGCTGTGTACGTTCTCACTCCGCGTGAGTTGCAGAGCAAGTATCCAGACATCTATTCCTACTTTAAGCGCATCTACGGCGGCAAGGAATTCAAATGACCGAAGCGCGAGGGCAAGAGCGGCGGTGGTACCAGAAACCGGAGTTCCTTTTCACGATCTTCGTTTTCCTTCTGGCGCAGGGCGTGACGTACTGGCGATCGTCGGTGAATCAGGCAACCGCTGACCTCAACCAGCGGCGCGACTTCGAGGAGTTCAAGCGTAACCAGGACAACTTCAATCGGGATCTTCTCGGGCGGATGTCGAGCTTCGAGAAGAAACAGGAAGATGTCCTCAAAGCGTGGAACACCGAGCATGATGGCGTGAACGCGCTTACCGGATTGGTCGGAACGTTGCGGAGGGAGTACGATTCTTTCGTACTTCGTCACGACGAGGACGAACGAACTCAGAACGCGTATCAGACCAACACCCGCGAGCGCGTCATCAAACTGGAATCGAAACAACCGTAAACGAAGGAGAGACCGATGGCTACCACGAAGAAGCGTATGAACTGCATTCCCTGCAAGATCATCATCGACTGCGGCGCCCTCGCCGTCGCTGCGGATCAGTTCGCAAACATGTCCGACACTCAGCCGGCCGAACGCATCGCGGCTCACGGCATGGCGCAGTACATCGACCGCTACATCGTGGCGTACGAGAAGATGGACGCCTTGGGCATGACGAAGGGCTACGAGGAAGAGGCGGCCGAATACTCGCAGCAGGCGTGTGATTTCGCGGAGCGCATCGACCACTTCCGCGCGGGCATCGTGGGAATCGTCTCGCCGACCGCCGCCGAATTCGACGACTACAAGCACGAGCTGCTGGAATTCGGCCAGAAGCTCGCCGGGTACGGGTCCGACGAAACCGACGAGTCCTGATGCCGACCAGGGATTACGCCGACGCTGACTCGACGCTCGTTGCGAAAGTGACGGCGGCGACCGACCGGTACAACGCGACGTTCCGGCCGCTCGGCTACGAGGCGCGCCCCATCGAAGTGTTCCGAACCGCTGCTGAGCAGATGGTCGCGTTCAAGGCGGGCAAGTCGCGCTTCGATGGGGTGCAGCGGGAGAGCAAGCACAACACGAAGCCGACGCGCGCGATCGACTTCGGGATCTTCCGGCTGAGCGACGGCGCGTACATCGACAACGTCGAGGGTTTCGACAGGGCGATGCTCGTCGCGCTCTACTGGAGCCTCGGGCAGCTTTTCCAACGATTCGGATTGCGCTGGGGCGGCGATTGGGACGGGGACGGCTGGCCGGTCGTCCCCGATCCGGACGAGTCGCTCAACGACATGCCGCACGCGGAGCTGCCGGGGTGATGCTCACCGCGCTCCTACTGATGATCCAACTCGCCGTTCTGCCACCGCAGGGCTGGTTCGACCGCAACGTCAACACTGCCGTCCTGCTCGCCGCGATGGCGACCGTTCAGGTGCTCGCAACTCTCATCCTTGGGCGTAGGCAGCGCACACTTCGGAATGAAAGCAGCGCCGAGCATTTCGGCACCGTTACCGAGTTGCGCGCACGCGAGGAACGGGTCGCCGCGGCGGTGGCTACTGTCGCCAAGGATGCCGCGCGCATCGTCGCCCAGGAACTCCTCGCGGAGAACAAAAAGCTCACGGCGATGATCGCCGAGAACACGGCCATCAGCCGCGATGCGAACGTGAACGCGCTGGAGGCATCGCGCGAGGCAAACAACGTGAACAAGAAGCTCGAAGCGCTTGGTATCGAGCACAACGCGCTGCAACGGAAAGGGCAGGAGAAACCATGACCGGAATCGTGACCATCATCCTCGTGCTCATCGTGATCGGGTTCTGCCTGTGGCTTCTGCTGCGTTTTGTTCCGCTCGCTGAGCCGTTCAAGCAAGTGGTGATCGCCATCGTCGTCATTCTGCTGGTGCTCTGGATTCTCGGCTACCTCGGGCTGGTGCATGTCCCGGCGAAGTTGCGGTAGAATCGCTGCCACGTTGCGCGCGTAGCGATCGATGTTCTCGCTCTTTTAATTTTCCCAACAAGTTGTTGAACATTCCCGATACGCGGGACGTCAGCAATCGACTTTGGGGAGTCGGCGCCGCTCGAAAGGGCGGCGTTTTTGTTACACTCGGCGCCGATGAAGAAACTTCGATTCGTCACCACGATCCTCTTTCTTTTCGTTGCTCTCCAGGTCAACGGCCAGCCATGGCCCAAACCGGGCGCGAACACCGCTGACGGCCGACGCACCGTAGCCGTCCCTCCAACCCTCCGCTTTGTCGGCCGCGTGCTCGACTCGCACGACACCCCCGAGGGCGTCATGGGGCCGTCTGCCATGCGTGGCCGCCGTGTCCGCGTGTCCGTGCCGCTCGACACGATCGTCATCGGCTTCGGCTCCGCGATCGGGGACTACAAGCTCTCGCGGCTCCTGCAACGGATGGCGTCCGGCGAGCAGATGACGTGGACGGTGCGCAACACTGCGAGTCGCGAGCTGATGCTCGGTCCGGATCAGGGTTGGTGGTTGCCACAGCCCGGGGTCGACGTCCGCGAGCCGCTGCAGGAGGTCGACATCGACGATCGCGGCGTCGTCTACGTCGCGGCCACGATGATGGGCACGGCATTCCTCGGGACGAACCTCCAGCCGATCGCCATCGTCCCGTCGAGCACCATCACCGGGGATCCGGTGGCGACCGCGATCCGCGCCGTCAAAATCGGAGGCGTCTACTTCGCCATCGCCTCATCGGACGGCGGCGGCACGGCGCGCTACCGCATGAGGCCTGATGGGGTCGACCGCGTTGATGCGCTGCCGGGACCGGTCCCGCCGGATACGAGCCGCAACGCGCCGGCGGCCCTCGCCTCGTTGCTCGACGCGTACTTCCTCCCTGGAGTCTCGACAGGTGAGGGCTACACCGCCATCTACGGCCAGCGAAGGGATGGTCTCGGGGCCGACCTCCGCCTCTTCCGCTCGGATGGCAGCGAGGTCCCACTCGGCGGGTTCTTCCGCCTCTACTACTCCCGCAATCCGGACAAGACCTTCGCCACGCCGGCGCAGTCGGGACTCGACACTTTGGGGCTCGGCTGCGATGTGGCGATCTTCGCGACGGGCGGGAAGGTGTACCTCGTCGCCGCCGCGATCGGACTGACGGACGTTTACGAGATCGTCGCCGCGCCGGTTCCTGTGCCCGCACCGCAGCCCCAGGCGGTACTCACGCCCGCGTCCACGCCAGTCCCGATGTGCCCATGCCCCCAACCGGCGCCGGTGCCTCAGCCAGCCCCGCAGCCAGCGCCAGTGCCGGTTCCGGTCCCCGTTCCCGTCCCAACGTCTGCCGCCGCGATCGTGGTTGACCCCCTGAGCAATCCGATGGTCGGCGCGTTCATGTTCTTCCAGGTGCAGCCGCCGATTGGCGGGAATTGCGTCTGGCGGTTCGGCGATTCGTCGCCGACGTTCACCACGTTGTGTTCCCGCACCGGTCAGCACATCTACGGCTCGGCGGGGACGTTCACGGTGAGCGTGACGGCGAGCGTGCCGGTGGCGGCGAAGGCGATCACGATCCGGTGAGGGCTTGCGCTTTTGCGGTTTCGGATTTACGATGTTCCGCAAATGAGCGTAAGACCGAAACTCAACGCCTTCGGCGAAGCCCTTAAGGCGGCGCGCACCAAGCGACAATTCACCCTTGGAAGGCTATCCGAAAAGGCCGACGTCTCCACGTCCTACCTCTCCGAATTGGAGCGAGGAACGCGGCTTCCGTCTGCTGGCGTGGTTTGCGGATTATCGCGCGCGCTGGCGATCGACATCAACGTATTCGCTCGGGCCGTCATCGCGTCGTGGGCAGCGAAATTCCGAGAAGAAATAGAGGTGGCATGGTGAAGCTGCTCGCGTGGTTGTTCTCGTGAATCGTTGCCCGAATTGCGGGAAGTCCGTCAGGTTCACGCTGGACCATTTCGAGCCCGCTACGGAGGATTGTGAATGCAACGATCAGCCGTTGTTGCGGCCATCCGAAACGTGTCCATGCGGGACACCAGGAATGCATCCGCTGACGATGCGTTGCGGGCCACCAAGGAAGTCGGATCTTTGAATGCGTGATTGCGGCGTGGCAAGCGGGGTTGACAGCGAATGTCGGCAACGTCGGCTAGGACCGCCACTGTACACGGCGCTTCGTTGGGGCTACTGGGTTGATCGCCAGCAAGACAACGTTCAGCGGGAACCGGCCCACCACAACCGGTCCACAATCACGCATCGAGAGCTTCGGCGGAACACCCGCCGCGAAAGGAGGAGGGATGAAATCAGAGCCGGTGCTATCGTTCAAATGTCCGGCATGCGATGCGGCGAACGGTCGCCCCTGTCGTCGACTGGGCAGCGGGACGACTCGGCGCGTTCCGCACCTGAAGCGAATCAAAGTAGCGGCCAATAAGATGATGCTCACGAAAGGAGCCACATGAAACGAATAGTCGCAACAGCAATCGCAGTTCTCTTCCTCTCATCCTGTAGCACGATGTTCAATCGCAAGGCCGCAGACGGCACGACTCAGACGCTCGCGCAATTCACGACCGCTGATCTCCTTGCCGCCCACACGATCGCCGAGCAGCACAACGCAACGGCGCTCGCCAATTGCACCGGCGTGCTGCTGAAGTATGCCGACAAGGAAGCAACGACGGAGCCCGCCGTTGTCGGCGTGTTCAGCGCCTACGCCAAGGCGTACGTGAAGCTCGATCGGTTCAAGGATGGCGTGCCGGAAGACATCCACATCGCGTGTGCGCCGCTACTGATCGATGGAAAGCTGATGATCGTCCGTCTATCGGCGCTGATCGGCAGCCGCGGCCTGCTGCCATGAGAATCTACAGCCAAGGCACCGTTGACACGACCAAGCTGCTCAACGACGACGGCAGCGAGATCCGCGAGCTTGCGGGGCACGTGACGACGATCACGTGGATTCTCAATGCTGCTGGCGGCGGGTCTACGGTGATCGAGTTTAACGACCGCGCGGTGATCAAACTGGACCTCGCACCGTTGCCTCTGCTGGTTACCAGTAACGCGATTCCTGGCACCGCGAACGACATCCGGCGACGTGCGGAGGCACTGATGGCGGTGGCTAATGAGCTTCAGCGCATTGAAGACGAAAACGTGAAGAGCGGCAAGTGGCAGCGAACGGCCACAGTCTAAAAAGGAGAATGAACGATGAGCGAAACAACCCATGAGCTATTAGTGGCATTACGACAGGAAGTGCGCGATCTAAGTGCGAAGGTGGACAAGATCCTCGCCAGCCCGACCGGCGGTGGATTCCCCTCGGTCGGTGATCTGAACTCCGGCGTGCTCGCTGCCGACGCCGACGCGAAGGCAATCTTCGCTGCACGTTGGAACTCGGCGAAGGAAGCGGAGGGTGCGCTCGATCCGATCAACGCCGCGACCGTGGAGAACGGCGGTCAGGTGTGGAACTGGGGACCGGCCCCGAACGAGCCAGGCAAGTTCAAGGCGTTCACCAACCCGTCTGCCGAGGCGACCAATTTCTTCCACCAGGGGCCGCTGTACAAGGCCGCTGCCGCGAAGAAAGCCGCGCAGCCCGACCTGACAAATCGCCCCGCGGCGGACGTGACCGACGACGGCACGAATGCGGGACGTAAGCAGCCGTAGGACCGCGTGGCACGCTTTGACATGGAGGGCGTCGGCGAAAGTCGGCGCCCTTTCTATTTCAGAACAGTCGCCGGACCAGCGCTTCGTCGATTGCCTTGCGGTCGCCACGGTCGGACGGTTCGTCGGTCGCTTCGTCGCCCAGGCAGAGTGCGCAGCCGTTGTCCTCGCAGCCGTAGCATTCGTACCTGGGCCAATCCTCGAAGTCGCCCTCGATGTCTTCCGGCGCGCACTCGTGATCGCACGTTTCCGACTCCGTCTCAATATAGGTGTCGTCGCCATCGCAGAAGCAATACTGTTGGCAATCGGGACAGGTGTGACTCACATCCACTCCCGATCGGTGGTGAAGTAAAAGCGCTCAGCGTCAGAGTCCTTCGTCTCGTCCTCTTGCGGCATGAGCGGCGCGATCGTTCGGACCAGCTCCACCTTTTGCGGGTTGCGGTACGATCCAGGCCACTTCTTCAGCTTCGCCATTCGTTCCTCCTCAGAAGGGCGCCGTGCGGTGCCGCTTCAGGTAATCAGCGATCAAAAGTGCCTCTGCCAATCCGTCGTTCTTTTTGAGTGCCATTTTCGGAGCGACGGAGGGGTAGAGTTGGCCCGCTAGAATGCGCGCGTCCATCTTCTCGCTGCGTCCGTGGAATACGTCTTTCTTCCACGTCGCAGGATGAACCTCATCGAACGGGATGCCGAGCCCGCGCAGAATGCCGCGAATCTCGCGGAATTGCCCGATGAATTCGGCCTGCGATGCGAGTCCCTGCCCAGCGAACATGTGTTCCTTGCCGCATCGTGGGCAGACGTGGCCGCTCGCGATCATGGCGGGGCGGAGTTGGGCGGTCTCGATCAAGACGTGTATATCACGCTGATGCAGGCGCAACGTTTCGATGGTATCCATCACTCCCGCAGCGTCCATCACGCGGTGCTTCTTCCCGCCGCTCCGTCGCGACTCCACGGTGAACGTGGGCATCGGAAAGAGCAACGGCCCTAACTCGCCGTCACAGATCGCCGCTATCGCTCCGTCAAGGCCTACGTCGATGCCGATGTAGGTGGTCATCATCCCTCCGCACAGGCGCAGCCCGGCTCGCATCCCGTCTTTGGGTCACGCATCTTCGCGTGAGGCGGGCAGTAGTCGCGATTGTCGCCGACGCGTTTTGCGCACTTCCGACACATGAACGCGTCGCACGTGCCGCTCTTGTTCGCGGGGATCGCGAAGTCGCAGAGCAGACCGCCAGCGAAGAGTTTCACGCGGCAGAACTGGCAAGCACGCGGTTGCGCTTTCCCGCGCGAGCATGCGATCGTCACGATGTCACCAACACGGATGCTTTCGCAGGGCATCAACTCTCCTTCGCATCGCACCATTTGCAGACTTCCGCATCCTTGGGCAACTCCGCGCGCTGTTTGAGCCTCGCACCGTGACGCGGCAGGAGCGATCCGCGGTTGCACGATTGGGCCAAGTAGAAATCGTTAGCGGACGGGCGCCACTGATGGAAGACGCCGCCGACGGTCAGGCGGGCGTAGCCGTCCATTTTGCACTCCGCACACAAGCCTTCTACATTCATACGAAATTCGAGAATGCGCCCGTCCATCATCCCATCCTCATCTGCGCGTCCAGCGCGGTCATAATCCGAGCGCGTGCTCATGCTCCGCTGTGTGCTTCGGCATGTCCTCTTCAAGAACCGGCTGAGCGCACATCCCGCAACGGAATGTCACTTGGCGGAGTATCTGGAAGATTCGCCTGACGCCCTTGACCCTAAGCAGGCTTCCAGGCTCCGCGAAGAAACAGATTTCAAACTCGCGCGCGTCGTCGCTGCGTGGCAGAGAAGCAAGTGCACGTTCTTCTTTGCCGACGGTCTTTCCGTACTGGTTTCCCATCTACCGGCCCTCCGCCGCAAGTTCCTTCCACTGGTCCCAAAAGTCACGCGCCGGCGAGCAACCGAGTGCGGCGAAGACTCCCCCAGCGCCGCGCGAGCCCGCCCATTCATTGAATAGCGCACGCACGCTGACGGAGCGGTCCGGATCGCCATGCTCAGCGATGAATCCCGCGACCCTAGGCGCATGGAACGCGGCGGCCCTTGCTCTCCGCGTCGCCTCGTCTTCCTCTGGCTCAGGCGTGCGGTTGCTCGACGTGCCGATCTTCGCCGCCGCCTCAAGCACCTTGTCCGAGTTGAGCATCCCGCCCTTGTCGAGGCGCATCAGCAAACCGAAGTTTAGGTACGACCAGAACGGATCGGCCGCTACAACCCGCTCGGCAGCGACGACAACCTCTTCGAGGAGGTACGTCCGTCCGTCGTTGATCCGCTTCCACTTGCGATACGGGCCTACGTGATTCTGAATGGCCCGAACATTCGGACGCAGCACCTTCGACCCGTTCCACCGCTCGACTGCGCGGGCCAGCTCGGGCGGGATCTTCGGCATGGCTGCGGACGCCTTGAACAACGTCTCGGTCACTTCCAGTTCGCCTGTCGGGTGCTGCAATGTGGCCCTCTGAAGCATGGCCCGTACGAGCGCCACATCGCCGCACTGGTCAACGATCGTCGGGAAGTCCGTAGCGAAGGGGATCGCGGAGTGGAGGAGGGCGTAGAAGGTCATCTGCGCGACCCTGGCCTATCGGCGTACGTGGCGAGCACCGAACCCGCCGCCTTTCGCGTGTGGATGCGGGTCAGCCAACCGTGGACAATACCGTCCGGCGATTGGGCGAGCCATCGGGGCGTCGTGGCGTCCACGTCAGGTGCAAACTGAAACACTTCACCCACGAACTCCATGTGTCGCCACACCTCGTACCGGTGATAGGCTCCTCGCTGCATCATCGTGGCGGTGACCATCTTGAAGTGCAGATCGATCATTTTGCCAACTCCCGCGCGACCCGCTTGCCATTGAGCCCGAGGAGGGATCGGAGCACGCGCCGCCGTTCCTTCGCCGTCGTCTTCGGATCGAACACGCGGTTGAGAAGCGCCTTCTTCTGTTTGTTCGTCATTTGGAAATCTCGCGAAGACGATCGTCTCTGGCCCCAACCAGTTTGTCGAGCAGCGCGCCCTCTTGGGCGTCGGCAAGTTCGGCGCGCAGATCCTCGGTCGCCTTCCACACGCCGTTGACGCCGGCGTGCGTGTTCTTCTCCGCGAGCTTCTCGATTGCGGCGTCGACACGTTGGGCGAGCGTCTTGTCCGTTGGCGGGGGAGGGGACTGGCGCGGCGGTTTGCCGGCCACCCCGCCCTTCGCCCATTCGGCCATCAGGCGACCATGCTCCTCGCTGAGCGGCTTCCCTTCTGTTGCGGCAAACATCTTTTTGAACTGCTCGGGGAGCTTGCGCATCAGCTTCTCGCCGACGTTCTCCGGATTCCACGTCGGCACCCCGTTCGCGCCTGGCATCAACAGAGCGCACACTGTAGCCTCGTACACGAACGGTTTGCCGGCGATCGGCATGAAGCCCATCTGAATGACTTCCGTTTTGTCGCCCTTCTTCACCGGCTTGGATTGCTCATCGGCGCGGAAGCAAAGGATGAAAACGGCGTCCGTCCCGAATGCCAGCATGCCGCGCAGGAGTTGCTTGCGCGCGGCCTTCGGCTTCGTCCACGCGAGCATCTTGACGCGCTCGGCCTTCTGCCAATCGCCACCTGACAGACGCTCCATCTCGCGCTCTTGGAATTCGATCATCCCGCCTTCGCCGTCGTGCTCATGGCTCAGGCTGTCCACGATGACGATACGCGCGCCTTTGCCCTTCACGGCATGTGTGATGGCGGCGAGGTAATCGAGCGAGCCGTGAGGCGGCGGAAGCGGCGTGTAGTCGTAATCGAAGAGATCCGCGTAGTGGAGCCCGCGGCCGGACTCCGTGTCGATGAAGTTGATTCGCCCGCCGACGACGGACTGAATGCCCTTCGCCAGGAGAAGCGCGGAGAACGTCTTGCCGCCACCGCTCGGGCCGAATAGTCCAACCCACAGCGGGCGCGGTCCTGGTTCGGCGTGGACGGTGGTGAATGTGCGATCGGGGAGCTTCATGACGCGGCCTTCTCGGAGCGCGCGAATACTTCGGCAGCGTCATCCACCGTCTGCTCGCAATGGGAGCACGTCAGCCATGGCGAACCGCAATCACCACATCCACCGAAGATGACGCCGACGGCCTCGCAGTACTGAACGAGGGCGCGCATGTGCTCACACATTTCGTCGTTGAATTTACTGCTCGCCTTTGCAGCGGCTTCGGCTCCCATTCGGGCGCTGTACTCGTCTGTTGTCCCGCTGAAATCGTCGCTACACATCGCGCATCTCCTCAGCTTCAAATTCGGTGAGCATCCACGTCGGCGGCTCCGGAGAGCAGACCGGCGCGTACGCGGGCCAGTCGTTCGCCGCAAGGCACTTCGCGAACAGCTCCGCCGCGCGGTCGTTCCGCTGCCGCGCGATGTGAATCCACGCTTCTGGCAGATCAACGAAGCGCGCCTGGTACGGCGGGGCCATCTCGACGACGGGAAAGCGGAAGGTGAGGCGGCCGGCGAGGTCAACGTCCGGATGCGTCGCTTCCACCGCTTCCAGGTACCACGCCGCCTGAATGTGCCAGCCGTCATCCGCGGCCATCTTCTGAAGCATGCGGTCGCTGATGCCCCGGCCGGTGGACTTCGGGTCCAGCACCACCATGTGCCGCAGCGCCAGATGGTCAGCGCGTGCCCGGCACCAGATAGGTCCGAGCGAGGTATCGCGCTGCCAAACGAGCGTGACTTCCGAGTCGCCGATTGGCCAGTCGCCGTATTCGTCGCGCAGCAAGCGGATCATGGACTCGGCCGCGGACTGGACGCGCGCGCCTTCCTTGCGGCTCATGATGATGATGCCCTTCTCTTCCTGCTCTTCCTTCCATTCGGCCGCTCCGTACGCCCAGCTTTTGTACGGGTCGCCCTTCTTCGTGCGCGCGGGGCAGTCCTTGGGGTCGCACGCGTGGAATCCTGCGCCGACTCCGAGCACGAGCGAATGGACGATGGTGCCGAAATCTTTCGCCTTCGAGGACTCGTCAAGCAGTTCAGGCCATTGCGTGAGTTTCGGATGGCGCGACGCAAACGCAGCGGGCGACTCACTCAGGAGCGTTTTGATCCCCGAGCTGGTCAACGAAGGTTCGGAGCATGGGTCGGCGTGGTACTCCGCGGCGGGGATGTTGGGGTGGACGCCGGGTAGGAGGGCGGCGGTCATTGGTCGGCTCCGAGCACGCCCTTGATCCATGCAGGCTTTTGCATCCTTGCCCGCATCGCCGTTCGTGCCTCTGCGATGGTCTCGCTATTTTCCTCGTGGATTGATTCGTCGAAGTGTGCCTCGACGCCGTCAACGATCAGCTTTTGAAGCACGTCGGGGCGGAGTGCGTCGAGCTCCCATGCGTTCGTCATCCCGTGCTCGCGCACGTACGACTCGAAACGGGAGCTGGTCTCCTTCGCCGGGAACGGTGGCGGCTTGAATCGCCGGATCTGATCGCCGAGCAGCGCGACGCGCTCGAACGTCACGGGCGGCAGATCGATGCCGCGCACGCGGGCGATGGCCTCGACGTTTCGCTCAGCGCTGCGCGGGATCTCCCACCCGTCCGGATCGTGGTCGCCGAAGTAGAGGACGACCGCTTCCCTGACGTCGCCCTCACTGCACGCCTCAGCCGTGTTGTCGACCCACTGCGACAGCGCCGACAGCGAGGAGTAGCCGCGCAGGACAAACCACGCGACGCCGAGACGTTCGCATGGCGCCTCGAACACGCCCATGAGGGCTTCTTTTTCGACCCACACGGAAACGTGCGTCGGCTGTCCGTACCATCGAGCACGATGCAGCCACGCCTCCGGCGCCCGTCGTAGATCATCGGCCGCGCTGGACAGCGCATCGTCAACGTCATCCTGATTACCTACGAACCTTCCGGGGCGCGCCTCGCGCGTTCGATCGATCAGCCACTCGAACGGGAAGTCTCCGCTGAGCCGCGCGTCCGTCAAGATTGAAACGATTCGCTGATAGGACTTCTGGCTGTTAGGAATGAACCCCTGCGCGACGAGCTGGTAGTAGAGCTGGCGAACGGTGAGGTTGCCGTCGTACTCCGCTGCGATCGTGTGCGCGTGGCCGAGAGTTGCGAGCGCCTCGGATCTCATCCCACCTCCGGCGCCGTCGTCTCGGCGAGTTCGAAACTGTTGACGGCGGCGATCACCTGGGCGACGGGGAGGTAGGTCTCGACTTCCTGAAGGTAGATGATTCTGCGCTCATCGTTGGGCGTCTGACCATCGAACGACTGCACGGTGATCTCGACACGGAATCTGACTTGTGGTTCAATACTGGACATCCTCAATTCCTCCTTTGCGTTCGAAGGGCGCGGTTACTGCCGCGCTCTTCTGCTTTTTGCTCGGTTCGTTACTTCCTTCGCCGCCGCCATCGCTCCACGATCGCGAAGCAAAGGCCAGCCCATCCGATGACGCCCGCAACGATCACAACCACTGTCACGCAGCCGCAGGGAATGAGGATTTCGTTCACGGCTTCGCCTCGCTTCCGAGTTCGTCGACCATCTTGCGGAGCAGGGCGCTGCGGTCTCCGTCGGGCGCGATCTTGCCCAGCTTGCTCCACTGGTAGTCGAACATGCTGATGTTCCGTTTCCGCAACTTGGCGCCGTTCTTACCTCTGATTCGCGGGCGTCCGAGGTTCTGCGTTCGTTCCATGCCGCATATCGTAAGTCCGAAAGTTTCTTTTGGCAACCCCAAAATACATCTTGACTATTCGTACCCCCGAATGTATGTTGCTCCGTATGAACAGCACGACAGCAACCGCCCTCGCTACCCGCCTCGGTACCAAGCACGCCGCCCTGTGGCCGAATGCCACACTCGAATCGCTGATTGAAGGATGGCTCGGTCTGGATTCGGTGATCGTCAAAAATGACGCGCTGCTCGAAGCGTACGCTGTGGCTTTCCTGGCGGCGCGCTCATGACCGCCGCCTGCCCCGTATGCCAGTCGCCCACTCCGATCCAGACCGACAGCGAGAACGGCGAGCGGTACTTCGCCATCCACTTCGACGAGACGAGCGTCCGTACCGATCCTGGCGTGTGCGCCGGGACGTACAAGGATTTTGAGGAGGAGCGATGAGCAACGACGTGAACACCGACGCCCCGATGTCATTCGACGAGATGAGCAAGGCTCGTGTCCAACTGAGCTACCAGCGTCTCGGCAAGCTGATGGCACTCAACGCGCCATCCGCGATCATCGCGAAGGAAACAGCGATGCTGCTCGACAGATTGGCCGTGCGGTACGGAATCGCGGCGTGGTCAGCGATCGGCGAGCAGGCCATCGCGCGGGCAACCGTGGCGATGGGCTTCTGCCCGTACCACGAAGGGAGCGACCGCCCGCGGCTCGATGCGCGCGGAAGCATGTGCGCGGCCTGCTGGAACGAGGATGACGAGACTACCGCACGAATTGACGCGCTGTTCGGCAAAGGAGATCCGGAATGATCGCGTTGCATTTCCTCGTGGCGGCAGTAATGGGTTATATCGGAAGCGCGTTAGCAACGTCTCTCTTGGCGCGACGTGAGCCGCATGAACCACTCGCCCGCGCCATGTTCAGATTCTTCAATCGGAGACGCCCATGACCACCGAGCCCCACACCCTCTCGCTGAAGTCGCAACGCGTCGACAAGGCGCGTCGCGAAATGCTCTACCGCGCAACCTGTTCATGCGGATGGAAGCTGTCGTATTCGATCACCGCAACCGGCGCTCGCAAAGAGCACGCCGAGCACGTGCAGCAGTTTCTCGGGCCCGACGCGCAGGCGGAGCGGTTGGAACCTTCGCTCTGCGCCCAGCGCATGCAGGGATGGGTCCGTGACGTCTGCAATCTGCCCGCGCGCGATCCGATTCATAGCCGCCTCGGTCGCGTGTTCGCCTACCACCCGTTTGTGGCGCAGGCGGAAAGGGAGGATGGGCGATGATCGAAGTTCCTGTTTTGATGCCGCGCGAATTGCTGGAGTTGATCGACCGCGCCTTCCTCCCTAAGAATCCGCGCAAGATGCGAGGTGCGCATCCAAGCGTGCCTGCTGCGGTCATTGAATTCCGCCGCATCCTTACTGATCCTGTTGAGCGATTGAAGGCCGCTACCGTCTACGTTGATGCGCATCATCCGCTGCCGCGTTGCGAGCACGGAACGGCGCTCCGTGATGGTGGTGGCGAAGTGCTCGCTCCATCCTGCGGCTGCGTGCTCATCGCTGGCAAGCGCAACGCCGCGAAGGGAGGCGAGTGATGCCTGACGACGAAACCGCGAAGCCGCTGAGCGCCGAGGAGTATGCAGAGTGGGCGGCTGTAACTATCGAAATTCTGAAAGGCCGCAACGCCGCGCTGGTCGCTGCCTTGACGGAGATCGCGGACAGCAACGGGTACAACTGGTGCAGGACCGTCGCGCGCAACGCCCTCGATGCACACAGAAAGGCGATCGGCGAATGAACCCTCCCCTAAAAGCCGTCCCGATCGCTACGCCACGCGCAGAGCCGCCCGTAGACGCGCCGATCGGCCGGCCCTTCCTGTGGCTCCTGTTGCTCCTGTCCAATCGCGTGGCTGTCCTGGAGGCTGAGAATGCGCGGCTCCTACGAGCTGTGCAGCGCGAGAGCCACCACATCGACCAGCGGGCGCCGCATTCGGGGCGGAAGTGAGGAGAAGACGATGAAAACCAAAACGATCTACCTGTGCGGTGTATGCGAAACCGAATACCCGACGCTGGCCGAAGCGGAAGAGTGTGAAGCGAGGGCCAAGCGAATGAGTCCGCGCTTCAAGGTCGGCGACGTCGTTACCGGAAGATCAGGGTTCGGTTGGTTCAACGGTGATCCGGCTTGGATCTCCAATCCCGAAGTGGCTGCTGGCGGAAAGCCTGAGCCTGGCGGTGTGTCCACCAAAGGGAGCCAGCCGGGCCACGGAAATTGCTTCGGCGACTGCTGCACCTACTCCTTTTTCTACGTCGTGACGGCGATCGATGAGGATACACATCAAACCTCGCTGCCGCATCGCGTGCGCTACCACGTCGCCACGAAGGCCATGAGCGGCACCGAGGGGTATCGCAACGGGTACACGTTCGACGATGGCCACGTGACGCTCACGAAGGTCAGCAATCCACCGGATGCGGTGGTGAAGGGACTCGCTGACCTGATCGGTGAGAAGTCTGAGACGCTGCTCTAAGCACGCTTCTTAAAAGGAAAGAGCCCGCCGGTGATCTGGCAGGCCCGTGAAAAATGAGCTACGTCAATTGGTATCAGGGTGCGCGTCGGCAGACTCACCAGACGCCCCGCGAGTTGTTCGATCGCCTGCACGCCCGATTCAACTTCACGATGGACGGCGCAGCCGAGCGACACAACCGTCTGCTGAAGCACGCATCGACGTTCGCGAGGCCGCTGCCGTGGAAGGGCGAGCGCGTGTTCTGCAATCCACCATGGTCGAACATCCGTCCGTTCGTGGAGCTTGCGGAGACCGCTGATTTCGCTTGCTTGCTCGTACCGGCGCGAACGAATGCCCGATGGTTTCACCGCGCGCTGAGCCTAGGCGCCCGAGTTGAATTCTTCCTCGGAAAGCCGAAGTTCGTCGGGAACAAACACACCTCGCCGGTTGACTGCGTTCTCTTGCTCTTCGGCGCGTAGTGTCCCAAGAATCCCCAAAGTGTGGAGAAATGCCCCAACGTGTGGCAAAACGCACAGTTGACGGAGTGAACGGTGGTGCGCCACTCTTCACGGCTGAATGATCGTCAGCGCGGGAGGGAAAAAAGTAAGGCCGGGGAGCGGAACAGACTCACCCGGCCTAGGTCTCGATCGCCCCAGTCAAAGAACGAATCGCGGAAAAAGGATAACACACGTCCCCGCGCGGCGGGTTTTCATCTCTTGCGCCGAAACCCCAAGCGATACTGAGCAGTCGCCAACGAAAGCGCCTTCCTCCGGCCTCCTCGCCGGTCTTCCCGGGCTCCGAGCGGGTGGTAGATCCCGTGCTGAGGGTTGCATTCCCTCTTCTAGCGACCAGCGCCCCGGTCCAAAAAGGCACGCTTCAAAAAGAACGCGCGTATAAGGCGGCAACTGCTGTACGTGTGCCCCATCGGGCCGGAGAATAAGATGCCGATGGGATGGTCGCTCTTTGGTGGAAGGGATTGAATCTCGAAGTCACGACTTTTTCCCGGCCCATTTTCCGATTCGGAGGAATCCATGATCGAAGTCAGCATGCGCGCAATCGAGAGCGTCTTGAAGGGCACCGAGCACGAACACACGAGCATCACCCTCACCGAAATCCGGCGCGTGTTCGAGGCGCTGTCGGACGCTGCGGAAGAGGGGCCGTCGGTGCCTGTCGTATTCGTTCCGTGACGTTGAAAGATTTTGCTTGACGTAGCCGAGCGGTGGCCCCATATTGCTACCCATGCCGAAGCGAGATGAACGAATTGAGGGGCGGCTCAGGTGGTCGCGCGAACTGCATGACAAATTGGCGAAGGAGGCGAGGAAGAACCATCGCAGCCTGAACGCCGAAATCGTAGTGCGGTTGGAGCAATCGTTCTACATCGAAGTGAAGCGGTGAATTCGTTCCTTGGATGTTGGGCGGTGGCGGTAACCGCAACCTAAGCGGAACTCCATCGCAGGGGCAGCGCCGGAAGCATCGTGCCGCCGCCGTCTAACATCGAGGGTGCGAATGGAAGCCCCTGCGAATAGGAGGAAAGAATGGTCACCAAGAAATCTTCCGAGCGTCCCGTCATCGTCACCACCGCCCACAAAGGAGTGTTCTTCGGTTTCGCGGAGGACACGTCTGGCGCAACCATCAAACTGAAACGCGCGCGGCTGTGCGTCTACTGGTCGGCGGATCTGCGCGGCTTCATGGGGCTCGCGTCGGTCGGACCGAACAGCAACTGCAAGATTGGTCCGCCTGCCGACATCGAACTACGCGACATCACCGCCGTTCTCGAAGTTTCGCCGGAAGCCGTTACGAAGTGGGAGGCTGCGCCGTGGAACGGGTAATCCGTGGTGAACTGCCGACTTGGGCGAATGCCCAAGTCGGCTACGGCGACGGCTCCGGCTCCGGCTACGGCGACGGCTCCGGCTACGGCGACGGCTCCGGCTCCGGCTACGGCTACGGCTCCGGCGACGGCTCCGGCTACGGCTACGGCGACGGCTCCGGCTCCGGCTCCGGCTCCGGCTACGGCTCCGGCTCCGGCTACGGCGACGGCTACGGCTACGGCTACGGCGACGGCTCCGGCTCCGGCTACGGCTACGGCTACGGCGACGGCTACGGCGACGGCTACGGCTACGGCTACGGCTCCGGCGACGGCTATTGGCGCTCGTTGTACCTCGCGTCGCGCGAATCATGGCCGGAGCCGATCCGGAGCCGTCTCGCCAATGCGGAACGCGAGGCGACGGTGTTGGCGTTCTGGCGATCCAACACGCTCGGCAAGCCCGCAAACGGCGGCCGTGCTACAGAAGTGGCCGCGCCGGGACTCATCCAGAAGACCGCAGGCCCCCTGAGCCTGTGCCACAAAGGAACGCTGCACGCCACGATGCAGCCCGAGAAGTGGCAAGGCGAGCGTGTGTGGGTTGTGGCTCTCTATGGCGATGTGGTGTCGGACGGCGAGAAGTTCGGGTGCCTCCACCGCGAGATCATCGGCGAAATCGTTCTCACAAAAGCAGCGTAAGGAGGATTTGTATGGCTACCGCGCCGCGCGCGAAGCGGCAATGCCTGAAGTTCAGAAGCTCGTCAAGCGCTTCGGCCTTACCGCTGTCGGATCGTGCATTGGCAAGCTGCGCGAGAAGGCGAAGGCTCAGGCGAAATTCGAACGGGCCGCCGCCGAACTCGAAGCGATGAAACGCAATCTTGAAGGCTGAACGAAGGAGAAAACGAAATGGCGTCCCCGAACCTAATCAACCTGCTCGCGAAACAGTTCCTCAGCCCCGGCAAGATCGACACGACCGAGAAGATGCTGACCACGATGCACGTGGCCGCGGTCGAAGCGAAGGACGCACTGGAAGCACTGACCGTCGGTCAACTGCTGACCGAAGTCGGCAAGCTGAAGGTGCGGCTCAGCGCACCGCCGAAAGCAGCGAAGGCGCCGGCCGAGAAGCCGGGGAAGAAGTAGATGGAGTACGACGGCGAACCGGATTCGGCCGATTGGATCGCCTGTAAGTGCGGCCACGACATGTACGTCCACGCGCGCCCCGGCTACGGCGGTTGCATGTACGGCGAGGGCTGCAAGTGCGCCGGATTCGAGATAGCGACACCAACGCCGACACCGACCTGAGCACCACTGATATGGCCAAGCGTCGCGACATCGCGCAGTTCATCCAAATCCTCCGCGAGGTTGAGCCGCGATGGATGCGCGAGCGGTTCACCAACGGGGCGTGCTACGAACTGCACCGCATGTTGGTGACCGCATGGCCGGAGGGTGAGCCGTGGATTGCGAGATTCGTTCGTGGCGGACGAATCGGTTGCCATGTGTTCACGCGGTACGGTGATGAGTATTTCGATATTGCGGGGCCGCATCGTCTCGCGACGATCCTGAAGTACGCACGCAAACAGGCCGGAACCTTCGATTTGATGAATGGATCTGACCACGCAAATGCACGTGAAATGAACCCGCGCCGCCTGGCTACGGAAGCGCAAGGAGCCGTCGAGGTTGTGATGCGATGAAGACGACCAAATACGCAGGATGGTACGAAATCGAGGTTGTGGGTGACGGGAGAGGGTTGCAATTCAATCCAGGCGTTTCGGCCTGTGGCGAGATCACGGACGGAGTAGCGTTTCAGCACGACGGCGAGGGCACGTGGGTAATCTCAATGAGTGATCTACGGGAAATGGTGCGAGCGGCCGAGCGCGCACGTGACCACCATGCGGATTGACCGACTCTACCCGAAAGGGCACGCATGAGCGCCGTAGGTGAGTGACGATGATGAGTGACGCGCCGATTCTCGTTGCCCGTTGCAACAAAGGCTGCGTCGTCGGTTGGTCGTTGCCGCATGTGCCGCGTCACGAGCGCGAGAAATGGCTGGCCAACCGCGTGGAACTCCTGTGCGCGCATTGACGCACCATGCCATCTCTCGGTGCGCTCAATCGAAAGCTGCGCATCAAGGAACGCCAGGCGAAGGCACGCAAGCGATGCATCTGCGGGCACGACAGGAGCGAACACGAGCAGGTAGGAACATCAGCGCGCACATGCCTCCACGGGCTGAGCGATGCGGTTACAAAAGCGTGCCGATGCCAACGATTCAAGCAAGAAAGTTCTTGACAAGAACACGAATTCGGAGGGAAGCTCTCGCGCGCCCGCCATCAGAGACCGAGATCGATTCCCCTCCTCCTCGAAAGCACGTCAAACCAGCGCTGACACGTTCGGTGGCCTTCATGAGACGAAGCACCGGACGGGTGACGAAAGGACGGTGATGCCGAGTGGTCGATAAACACATTCTCACTTGCAAGTGCGAACGCTGTCGCCGACAAGCCTCAGTGTGACGGTCGCGGACTGGACATCCGCACCACCGCAAACGCGAGCGCACCGACCAGCAACCAACCGAGCAGCGCAGCAACGAAACGTGACGATCTTCGCATGCAGGTAGAGACACGAAAGGAATGGCAAAGGTGGGCGAAGTAATCGAAGTTTTCGCCGGCGTGAAGGTGGACGTCGAACAACTCACTTCGACACTAAACTCCGAACAGATTCGCGCGGTGATGAACGGAATCGCTGAGGTAATCTCAGCCCAAGGAAGGGGACGCGAAAACGACACGATCGCACCCTTCTCCCTCCCTGTCCCGCAAATCGTGAAGGAGCGAACGAAGATGAGCGAGAGTGAACTGATCGCATGGGGCGTCATCTTGGCTGCGATTGTGATTCTCCGTGGTGCCGTCAGTATTTACCTGAGCGAACGACGTGATCGGCCCCCCAAATCGTGAGAGGATGAAGGAATGAGAATGTTCTGGCAGTTGTGGTGGCGAGTCTTTGGAGTCAAGTGCGGCTGTCAGTTGCGGTGGACGAAACGCGGAACGATCTGCGGCGGATGCTTCGATGCGATCTTCAGCCGGACGTTGGATGAGGCGTGGAAGGAACAGCAGGGTTGCGGGAAGTTATACCCAAAGTTCGAGCTGTTCCGTGCCAACCCGCCCACCGAGCAAGCGGGTCAATCGCTGAACTCCGGCCCCGAAAAGGGCGTAAGTCTCCCTCATAATCTGGCCGAATATTCTGAGATTCGCGTAACCCCGGCAGCATCAGCACTTACGCGAACCGGCCAATTTAACATTTCGTGTATTATGGGACACGTCACCGAATAGGGACGGAGGCGCCGTGGCAGCAGACCCCACTTGCTGCCGCCTTTAGCCGGCACCGAGCCGCCTGCTGTGCCGTCGAGCCCCCAAGCCCTTGCCCCACCGGATTGAGGTTTGACGCGGGCGAGAGGTAGCGCGCGGCTGCGTACGAGCCAGCGTGAGGCACGATCGGCTACCGCGCGTGGGCAACCCCATTCCACCTACCCACCCCTCCACCACGGGCGAGGGTGGGCGGCAGAGGGTGGGTGGTAGGGCGGGGACCGTGGCCCATGGCCCTATGCCCAGACCCCTCAGGCGCGAGCGTTGAGGTGGAGGGTCATACGTCATCTCCGTCCACGCACGAAATTCAGACATTTCACGTCTCGGTGGCCGATTCGGCTAATTTCTAATCGGGTAAGTTCTTGTCGATTTCGGCAACCGAGTGCCTGCGGAAAGCGGAGCGTAAATTCGGCGGTTGCGCGGGAGTGAAGGGAGCGCGTAGGATGCGGGGCATACAGAACAGGAGGAAATCCCATGAGCGAATACCAGCAGGCGGCGCAAGGTGGACTCGTCGGCCACGGTTCAGTCGGGACCGCGAAAGCAGCCGAATCGCTGCCGGTTTGGGCTCGCGCGCACCGTGATCTCGACGCCATGCGCGAGACGCTGATGAAGTGCCGGGAAGAAGCGCAGATGCGCGGTCGGGCGGCGGATCAGGAAATCGCGGCGATCGACAACGCGCTGAACCGCATCCAGCCGCCGGTTCCTGAGCCGGTCGGCGTGAGCTCTCCACCCGTCCCGACCGATTATCCGCGCCGCTGGTAGCCTGTGGCCGTCTACGGCAAACGTTTCTGGCCGTGGCGCTGGCGCAAAGCGGACGATCTCGACGACGTTGACGAGGTTCTGACCTCCGATCAACTTCGCTCGTTCGTCAGCGACGAGACGGGCTCCGGGGCGCTGGTTTTTGGGACCGCTCCGACGCTCGGCACGCCGGCCATCGCCGACTTTACCAACGCGCAGCACGACCACCAGGACGCCGCCGACGGAGGCACGCTGGATGCCGCGGCGATCACTTCCGGGACGCTTCCTGTAGCGCGCGGCGGGACAGGTAACACCACCGGTACCGCGACGGTCAACGCGAACCTGACCGGGCCGATCACGTCGGTTGGGAACGCGACGGCGATTGCGTCGCAGACCGGCACCGGCACCAAGTTCGTCGTACAAACCAATCCGGCACTTGTTGGACCGACGACGGACACGCTGCAGACCTCCGGCCGCGTCGGCATCGGTGTCGCGCCTCCTGGCGCAACGATCTGGCAGCAAATCTTCGGCGGGGCATCGACGGCTACGCGCGTGCGTATCGGCGGGAACGGCTCGGCGAACAATCTGGCCGTCAATATCACGCTCGACGCGACGACGGGCCTCTTGACCATCGAGGAGGGTACAGGTCCGTCGACGATTTTTTCCCTCACGCAGGCCGGGAAGGTGACGGTCTTCAAATCGACGGTCTTCCCGAACAAGCCTTTGACGCTCTCGAATGGGGCGAACAACGATTTGGCGATTGCGGACGCAGGATTCGTGCGGATCACCGGCCCGACGGGCGCCTTCAGCGTCTCCGGATTCGCGGCCGGAACGGACGGTCAAGTACTCGTGATTTTCAACACCACCGCGCAGCAGATGACGCTCAAAAATCTGCTCACGTCGACGGCCGCGAATCAGATTCAGACCTTGACCGGCGCGGACATCGTTCTGCGGGCGGGTACATCGTCGGCGAGTTTCATCTACGATGGGGGCCTGTCGAAGTGGATCGTCACGGCGACGAACTGAGGAGAGAAGGCGATGAGTAAGGCATGGATCTTCGGAAGGCTCGTGATTACGACAACGAAGCAAAGCGGCGGTGCGCCGTTCGTCGATGAATGCGGCGGACAAACGATCGAGGGCCGTTCATGGCGGGGTCGCGCAGTCCTGCTCAATCCGTGGCGGAAGGACCGTTACGGTGATCGGCTTCCGGGGTTGGCGCTCTGCCTTGGATGGCTGACCTGACATGCAAATCACGGCGGCAGGAACGGCAACGCTCTCGTTCGGAACAGCGACGGTTCAGACCACCGCAGCGATGGCCGGAATGGTGGTCATCATCACCCCGCAAACGCCACTCGGAACGCCTGGCGCGCGGCTCACTGTCGGGACGATCGTCCCCGGAGTGTCATTCGTCATCAATTCAAACATTCTCGGGCTGCTGACCATCCAGACCCTCGACGTAAGTATCGTCGGGTGGGCGATCGTCGGCTAGCGCTCGACTTCACGCCATCCCGCAATCGCGGCGATCTCCCGCGCGCCCTTCACGGTGAGCCCGAGCGGGCGGCGAAATCCACTCACGTGCGCGGCGATCACGACGTTCGCGCGATCGTCAATTTCGATGAGGAAGGATTCGCCAGCCCGCGGCGGGATGATGCAGCGGAAGTAGGTGTTCACTTCGGGGCGGAAGAGTTGTTTCACTTCGCCTTTTTCTTCGCAGCGGTCGGTGCGGGCGGCTCTTCCGAATGCTTCTCGGTGATGGCGTCCGGTTCCAACTGGACCGCAGCGGGTGCTTCCTCGGCGGCTGGCGCGGGCGCTTCCTCGGTGATCGGCTTCACGGGCGTTCCGTCGGCGTTTTCCGGCGCCACGTTCGCGACCCACGCGCCCGCCTGTCCGCCCTCGAAGTGTCCGCCGAAGACTTCCTCCACGAGCGGAATGCCGTGCCCGCGGAACTCCTCGTTCGATCGCCCGCACTGCTTTTCGAGCCATCGAAGGGCTTCCTCGGGGGTCCATCCGTCGGTCTTCTTTCCTTCCAACTGCTCGCGCATTTGTTCCTTGAAGTCGGTGGTCATGTCGTTCTCCTTTTCGTCCTGAAGTCTACCGTAGGGAGCAATCCTCGGCGTGACGAATGATTGTGCGCTCGCGCGGCGTGTGAGTTTTGAGCCACTCCGCGACACAACGACATCCGATCAACGAATCAGGAACCGAAACAGTGATGTGAATTGGGAGGCCGAGCGTTCCCCATTCGAAGATCGCGCAATCGATCAGAGCGCTCGCGGCTTGGCGACTCGACTGCAAAACCGGTGAGTCCGCAGGCCACGTTTCCGCTAGCGAGCGCACCGCTTCAGGGGTGATCGTTACAGAGAATTCGCGGAGGCTCACGACCGCACCTTGCTCGCCGCCACGGCCGCCGACTCGACGAGCGACGGCTTGACCAACTCGACCGCCGGTCCTGCGCCGCACTTCGGGCAGATCACCAGCCGGACGTTTTTCCTGTCGCGGTAGTTGCAGTTCGGGGCGTCGCACACCGCCTCCAATCGACCGAGTACGCCATCAAAGGTGATGACGGTCAGAAACTCAATCTGCCCCTTGCCGTTCTCCAGAGGAATCTCAACCCCCATGTTCGTCATGGCGATGAAATCGCCCTCCTCGGCGTCGGTCGTGATCCTCGTTCCGTACATCGTGGTTTCGGGTTTGCCGACGCCGACCACCATGCCCCAAATCTGGCGGATGTTCTCGTACTTGTTATCGCCGATGTAAACGAGGTTGGTATCCTCTTCGCCAAACGTGATCGGGGAGGGGCGGTACTCGTAGAATTCTCGCGTGGAAGCCTTGCGCGCCACGATGCGGCCGTTGTTGGGAATCAGCGTTTGCTTCATACCGGGGCCACCTTTTGCGCGATGGCGAGTACGTATTCGCGGTACGCGTCGGCGAGGTTGACCAGTGTCTCTTCGACGCTTTCACCCTGCGTGATCACCCCTGGCTCTTCGACGCAGTGTGCGGTGTAGCCCGTTTCGTGCGCCTCACCGGTTTCGCGGGCGGGCTGGATCTCGAATGTCAGTTTCATGTGCGCTCATCTCCTCTTTTTGAACGGATCGTGACTCCACGGATGCTTCACGATGCTCGGATCGCCGTGGTTGTTGATCCGATCCCAATGCTTTTTGCAAGCGTTGTAGAACTCGTTGGGATACAGGTGCCGGATGTCCGGATTGAGCCGTTTCGAGGCCATCCGGCGGTATTTTCCGCGCTTACACTGAAGGAATTCGCAACGAAGGTACACTCCTGAGGGCATCTGTTGAGCGCGCATTTTAAGTGATTTCACGCTCGAAACGGAGCACTTTCGCTAAGCCGTTGACGCGCGGACGCTTACACGCGCATGATTGCCGATCGTGGCGAGGACGCGAAGTTTACCTGGCGAAACCGACCGAAAATACTCCCTCCGAGAGATCGCCATTGCGGTCGGTCTGGCCGCCGGAGCGACGAAGGACGAGGTAGCCGAGTCGCTGGGCTGCACGAGCCGCACGATCTACAACGAACTCGGACGCGGTGGTGTCATCCAGGAGATCATCAACACCGTCAAGCCGCTCGTGAAGGTCAACCGCCGCGAGTTCAAGGCCATCGCCAAAGAGAAGGCCGAAGACGAACTCGAAAAGTACCTCGGCGCGGCGATCGGGGCGATCGAGCGCGCGCTGACGGAAGGCGATGACGTAAAAACGGCCGCCGACAACGCATGGAAGCTCATTCACCAGCTCCGCGGCTCGCCAACATCGACGGTCAAGACGCTCCACGGCGGCACCGTCACGCACCGGCACGAGTTGTACGTGCTCCCGAAGTCCACCCTCCGCGCTTTCGGGGCGGACGTTGAGCGCGACGCGGATCTCCTCGGCGCCGCGAAGTTGCTGGAGGCGCCGGCGCCGCAATTCATCGTCCGCGGATACGCCCCCATCGCCGAGAGCATCACGGTGACGCCGCGAGAGAACGTTCCGCCGGGAGAAACCGTGATCGATGTGCTTCCAAGCTGACGAACTGCGCCGGATCGATCCGGAGACTCGCGCTCTCTTGCGCGCGCGGATGGACTCGGACCCGTGGTACTTCTTCAAGTACGTCTGCAGGCAGGCGGACCTAGCCGTCGAGCGCATTCACCGGCCGCTGCTCTACGTCTACACCGGCCAGGCCGCCCTCCTCGCTGCAACGCTCGACGATCCGCGCTTCGAGGGTATCATCGCGCGTCAGGTTCGAGAGGACTTTTTGCGGCAAAGCCCGCCGATCGACTGGCGCAGCCGCGCAGACCTTCCGAGGATCAAGGCGCGGCTGAAGCGCGTCTACATGTGCGGTCCGCGCGGGATGGGCAAGTCCGTCGACGCCGATTGCGCGGACCTGTGGGAAACGACGGTCAACCCGAATCTGCGCGTTGGCATCGGCTCGAAGTCCGACCCGTACGCGGAGAAGCGCGTTATCACCATCGGCGAGATCGTCATGAGTCCGGAGTACGCGTTCTGGTACCCGGAGCGCGTTCCGCTCAGCCCGAAGAGCGATGTGACCATGAAGGCGCTCCTCCTCGCTGGCCGAACCGAGAAGGCGGCGGAAGCGACGATCGAGGGCCGCGGCATCACCTCGCAGTGGCGCGGCAATCACTACGGAAAGATCCGGCTCGATGACATCGCGGGCACGGAGTACGGCGAGGCTTCGATCGAGGACGCCCTTCGCTTCATCGCCGGCATTGACGCGCTCCAGATTCGCGAAGTGTTCGGCGGAAGCCGAGAGGTGTACATCGGCACGGTCAGCGGGGAGCTCGACGATCACTCCGTGTTGATGGCCGATCCCGGCGTCCTGCACATCGTCATGCCGATCGAGGAACACGAGGGCGGCACGACCATCGAGAACATTTTTTCCGACGGCACGCTGACCATGCCAGAGGATGGATGGTTCACACGCGAGGCCGTCAACGAGTTGAAGCGGAAGGCGCGGGCGAACGAGGACAAACATTCCATCGCCGAGTTGCTGCACAACTTCTACATGGTGCCGCATAAGGATGGCGGATCGTTCGTCTTCACGAAGGCCATGCTCGACGCGGCGAAGGGCATCCACTGGATTTTTAGCGAGGAGTTGCAGCGCGAAGTGCTCATGCTCCCGAAGAAGGGAAAGGAGAAGACGTGCCGCGATCGGTCGCGTCCGGAATTCAACGCGGACGACTGGCGGCTGCTCGACGTGAAGACCCTGCCCCGTACGGCGCGCGCATGGGCCGCCGACCAGAGCGTTTCGCAGACCGGCGACGAATGGGCATTTGAATACGTCGTCATGGATCACGAGGGCGTCGAAATCCTGCTCGATGAAATGGTGGGGCGCGGATACGATCGGATGCTCGACGCGGCCAATCCATTCGACAAGAAATGCGAGTCGCCGAAACATGTTGGCGTCGACACCAACGCCACACAAGGTATGACCGTTGAATGGATGACGCGCACACCGGAGTTTCAGTCGCTCGCCCGCCGCATCGAGCCGATCACGTCGGGGCAGGAAGCGAAGGACGCGCACATTCGCCGATGGATCGCTGGCCGCATGCTGACAGGCGACTTCTACGTGAATCCGCGCCTCATCAATTGGATTCACGAGGCGTCGAGATACCAGCCGCGCAAGCCCGACGGAACGCTACGAAAGAACGCGGTCGATAACCGGCTCGATGGCACATGGATGGCGTGTTCACTTTGCAAGCGTCCGCCGTCGCCGGAACAGATCGAGGCCGACGCGTCGAGCACTTTGCTTGAAAAAGCACTATCATCGCGAAACGTGAATCGGCTGACCGGCATCGACAACTCGAATTGGATGGATTGCTTACCGAGGGGTCGCGCGGCATGAAAACGAAACTCATCTATGGGCGCAGATGGCAATGGCTGATGGCAGACGTTGCGGCCGAGTTCCCGCGTGCGGCTGATTGGGATCTCATCCTCAATCCGTACCTTTCGGTTACAGATCATCGTTTGGGGGTGATCGGGGCGGACGTCGACACCGAAGAAAACCGTCGCACGATCGAGGCGATGGAATTCTCTCTCCAAACCAGAGAGGCCGAGATGATCGTTTCTAGGAATCGGAAGTCCGCATGAACGTTAGCCGCCGCCCCTACTCGGTAGATTCGCGCGCGCTTCCCTCGCCCGGTAGCCGCGAAGACCACTACCGAGAGGGACGACGGGTGCGCTCATGAAAAAGAAGCGGGAGATTGTGGCCCCAACGTCCATCTTTGTAGTCGCGCACGGCGGATATCCGTTCGATGTGATGGTGGCGATTGGCGCTTCCGATTCCGAGGTAGTTGCGGCGTTGGCAGAGCGCGGAATTGACCCAACCGAGGAAGAGGCCCGCGAGTTAAGCGTGGAAGGAGAGACGACGGTTGAGGGTCGTTGCGTAATGCTTCGCGGCGGCGGAACCGTGCTGCGCCTGCGCAACTTCACCGACACGCCGAAGCATTGGGGGCAGCTCGCGCATGAAGTCTTTCATGCCGTCGACTCCATGCTCTACAAAATTGGAGTGCGGCATTCGGAGAACAGTTGCGAGGCGTACGCGTACGCGATTCAACACCTCATGACGGAGATCACCACTCAGATTGCTCTCCCGCCGAGCAAGCGCGAACGAGGCATCATTCCCGCGCCGAATCAGCGACCGATGCACACGAAAGGCAAGCGTGGAACCCGACGCCAACGCTAACGACCCGATCAGTCCTCTCCTCCGCAGGGAGACGGATTCGGCGAAGATCGAGACTGACGAGCGGTACGGCTACGACCGCATCTACCCAGCCAAAGACATCCTCGCGAAGATGGGTAGCACGTACGCCGATCAGGTCGAGCAGGGCGACAAGAATTACGAAGAGCGGTTCCGCCGCATGCGCGCCGCAGAGGATGCGTACGAGGCGGACGAACCGGGCGCCAACGAAGTTCTGACCGTCCCGCTCGGGAAGGGCATCATCAATCAGCAAATCGCGTGGGTCTCCAATCAGATCCTCGGCAAAGATCCGTACATGACATTCCGCCCGCTCGACGGCGGATCGTACGAGGTTCCCGTTGGCGTGATGGATAGCCCGTCGACGAACACGCCGGTAGTCGGGTACGAGGAAGCCGGGCCACAGCCGATCTACGAGACCGAGGAGTTGTCGAGCGAAGAGATCGCCGCGAACTTTCAGGACCTCATCCAGTACTACCTGACCGAGTGCGAGGATTTCGAGCAGCTCGTTGAGGACACCACGCACGCAATCATGGTCGGTGAGAATCCGACCTATTGGCGCATCGACTACGACCCACGCGTGTTGCACGCAAAAACCCGCAAGTTCATCCGAACGGCAAAAGGTGACGTGCAGATTTTCGGTGTGGAAGATACAACCGTCGTTCCGCGCAACCTCGTGCGCATCCGGCACGTCTCCGGCTACAACGTCACGACCTCGCTCCCGATCGAGGACGAACAAACGGCGTGGTGGATCGCCGAGAAGAACCCGCTGACCAATCAGAAGTTGTGGGAAGGAATCAAGGAAGGCCGTTACGACTTCGCGCGCAAGTGGGGCAAGAAAGGGCCGGATCAGTCGCTCATCGACAAAGTCATGAACTTCGGCGAGAACCTGCGCGAAAACGACCCAATAGAAGCGCGCGCCGACAGGATCGATTCGCTCGTGGCCGAAAAGCCGCTCGCCGAGCACGACGTACGGACCCTCTCCTTCTTTCACCCGTTCCTCATCACGCAGCAAGACGGAACGAAGGCCATCGAGATCCGATCTTGCCTCGGCGACCTGCACGTGAAATCGCGCACCTTCCTGAGCATGACGGCGAATTGGTCGTGGAGCGGACAGCGCCTCATCGTGCCGTTCTTCCGCCACAAGCGCCCGCATCGGTTCAGTGGAATGTCGGCGTCCGGAGACGTGGCGCCGATCCAGGCCCTCCTGTCGAGCTTCATGGATCTCCAGGTGAAGAACAAGGTCCAGAACACGCTGAAGGTGTTCCTCATCAAAGAAAACTCACCGACGTGGCGGCAACTGAAGGCGAAGAACTTTCAAGTTCGCCCTGGCGACGCGCTCTCCTTCGACGAACCCAGCGACATCAGCCTTCAGCAACTTGGCGCGCCGGTCGAAACGCTCGCGCCGGAAATCGGGATGCTCACGGCGATGGGCGAGAGCCTCCTCCGTCAGGACGAGACGGACATTCCGAACCGCACGCCGGGAGCGACGGTCGCCCTCACGCAGCAGTCGGTCAAGCAACAGTCAATTCAACTCCTCCGCTCCGAACGGCGCTCGATTGCGAAGGCGATCATGCTGTACCTCCAAACCATCGCGCAGTTCTCGCAGTACGCCGTGATCCCGTACAACGATCCGGAGAAAAAGAAGATCGTCTCGAAGATCATCGGCTTCCCTCGCGAGGTGATCGCGAATCACTTCTCCTGCCGGGTGACGGCGACCGGGGACGACGACTCCGCCCAGGCGCGTTTCGAGAAGGCTGGACTGCTCGCCCAGGACACCGACGCGCAGAACGAAGCGGACATGGGCCTGCTTCAGACGATCCTTGATGGGCAGGTGCCACAGGCCAAACGCGATGCCGCGCAGTTCCTTTTGCTTCGTCGCAATCGGCTCTACGCGGAACGGATTCGCAGCTTCAAACTCGACACGCAGCATTACGCGATCGACGAGAAGATGATTGCCGGATGGCGGCAGTCGTTGATCGACGAAGCGGCGCAGCAGGCCGAGGCGGCAGCAGCCGCAGCAGCGCAAGGAGGAGTGAATGCCCCCCAGCTTCCTACCGCCGAAGGTGGAGGATCTGTTCCCCAGCTACAAGCCGGACAAGAATCATCTGGCAGCTCTGGCGGACAACCTGTTCTTCCGGGAGTTCCTGTCGCAACTCCACCGGAAGCTGTTCGACCACCGGGAGCGCTTGGGCCATGAAAAGACGGATCAGTCTCTCGATTTCCGTCGCGGGCAAATCGCCGGATTTGACGAAACGCTGCAAATACTTGAAACTTTGCGCGACAAAGTCGAGAATCCACCGACCGAGGATGTGAAATGAGCGTCATCGAAGAACAGATGAGGAAGCTGCACGCGATGAACGACGGCGCGCCGGATGACGCCCAGACGCCAACTCCGGCCGTCCCCGAAACGCCCGCTGTCCCCGCCGCCCCTGTTGCTCCGGCGACACTATCCTTCGACAGCATCCTCCCAGACGATGACGACTTGATCCCGCCGACGCTTCGTGGGAAAACGCTGCGCGAGTTGGCCGAGGATCGCCGGCGCAGCATCCAGCAACGCGACGCGATCGGAGAAGAGAAGAACACCGCCGTCCAGGAAGCGCTCCTCTTGAAGCGACTCCTCGGCTCGGTCCTCGAAAGGCAGCCCGCCGCGCCGACCGCGCCCGCGCCGACGCCAGAGACTTACGAAGAGCAGATCCGCCGCGAATCACTCGGCGAAGTCGCCGCCGCCGATCCCAACCTCGCCCTCGGTCGCGTGGCGGATATCGCCGAGGGGCGCATCGTTCCGCAGATCGACGAGAAGTTGCAGCCGATCGATCAGCGACTCAGCCGTCTCGAAAAACTGGAGTTGAACAACAACATCCGCGCAGCGCACCGGCAGGCGGGCGTACTTCTCGGCCGCGAGGCGAAGGATTGGGCGTCAGACCGAGAGATCGAGATCATTTCCAGCGTCGTCGAATCAAAAGGGTGGGCACCTGACGATCCGCAGAGCTACGTGGAAGCGGCGAAGTGGATCGACGACATCGTTTCGTACAAGGCGCCGAAGCCGACGGCCGCCGCGCCACGTCAACCATCGCCGACCGCACCCGCCCCGACGGTCGGCTCTGGCGCCCCGGCCGCTCCGGTCGATACGCCAGTCACTCCGGAGTTTGACGTGCGAACGCAGAACGTTGTTGACCGCGTCGCCAAGCACTTCCGCTCACAGGGCTACAAACTCCCCGACGACAAATTGAACGCAGCGGCTTCAGCCGCGATGAGTCAGACCAAGCGCCGCCGCACGGCGTAGGAGCAACGAATGCCAGCGAACGAACAGGACTTCACCGCAGTTGACGCAAACCCTCTCTTCAACTTCCGGGCGCCGAAGAAACTCCGGAAGATCCATGCGCCCGTTCACGGGGAGCACTTCATCACCAAGCAAGAGGACGTAATCAACGCTCGCGGTTCGGTAGCGTCCGTCTATCCGGGCGATTTTCGTTTGCGTTCCAACCCGACGATGGAGATAGACATCAAACTGTGGGAAGACTCCGACAGTGATCGCTCCCTTCTGGACTGGTCACGTATGACAGCGGCGGGATTTCAAGAAGCGCTCGCGAAAGATTTCGACATCAATTTCAGCAAGCGTCATCTCTGGCGCCCAGACCTCGGCAAACGCATCACCCTCGGCGGGCGCACCAAGCCAGCGACGGTTCTGATGTGGCGAACCGGCGCGGAGGCGCAGAAGGAGCAAGAAGAGAAACTCCGACGCTCCACCGACGTTCAGACTTCGGTCGAACAAAAGGCGGCGGGGGCAGCGAAGAATTGGCAACGTGAGGCCGGGAATCTCGACCTCCCCGCAGACATGGAAGTAACCGACGTGAAGATCACCGAGGGCGAGGAAGAAACCATTCAACTGAAAGAGGAGTAGGGGATGCCCACGTACATCGGGAACACCGCAACCTCAAACATCACCACCGGGAACGTGATCGGTTCAAGCCTCACGATTTCCACGGCGGCAGGTAAGATCATCGCCGGCGCCACGTCCCTTTCCATCCGCAACAACGCGGACAGCGCCGACAACTTCAAGATTGTAGACGCCGGAAGCGCGACGCTTCGCAGCACGCTCACCATCACGGCGGGCGGCGTCGTTCTCACCGACGACGGAATCACCTTCAACGGAACTTCCGAGAAGATCATCCAGCCGGTGACATCGCTCGTGTTCCGTGACCACGGCGACGCGAATACCAACATCACCGTTCTCGACTCCGGCGCGACCACCATTCGCGGCGCGATCACGCCCACCGGTGGCGTAGCTGCCGCTGGCGGATTCGCTACCTCGCCGCGCCTCTGTCACACCGGTGGCGTGCCGGCAATCGCGACCACCTCTGGAACCAACTCCGCGACGAACACGGCCGGGATGATGTACCTCGCCGAGGTGTTCGTGCCGGCCAATATGAGCGTGACCGGCGTGGCGATCTTCAACGGGACTGCCGTTGCGGGAAACGGGAAGGTCGCGCTCTTCAGCGTCTCCGGAACGACCGGAACGCGCGTCGCGGTGTCGGCGTCGACGGCGATGTCCGGAACGACCGCATACCAGCTCATCCCGTTCACCGGGGCGCCGATCGCCGTCGTCGGCCCGGCGACGTACTTCATCGGCGCAATCTACGACACGACCACGCATGACCTGCGCGGCCACGTCATCGGATCGTTCGCCACCGGCACGGTCGGATCACTGACTTATGCCACCGATTCCACCTTTGCCACCCTGACCGTTCCGACGACGTTCACCGCCGACCTCGGACCGATCGCGAGCCTCTACTAAGAAACCGATGATGACCGTAAGCAACAGGACGCACAAAGGCCTGCTCTTGTCCCTCTTCTTTTCTGGATCGAATGAGCGGCGCTTCAGCATGGACGTTGTTCCTGTGGCGGCGCGCGTATTCGACAAGCTGAAAGGCTCGGCGGCCATCATCAAGTCTGAACACGAAACCACCTACCAGTTTCAAGACGGGGAAGTCGACTTCGATCAAGACGAAGCCGATTTGCTTCGGGACCTGTTGTCAGGCCTGACGGAAGCCTCTCCTTCGGAATTTCACGCAATCGGAGAGTTGAAGGCACTTTTGAATCCGTAAGGCGCTTGGTCGCGCATGGCAGGGCGAGGAGATAGAGACATGCGACATGGCAGCAGGAGCCTATTTCCCGTGGTACCCGTTCGATCAGAACGTCTACGATGAATGTATCGAGGAGTGGCCCGAGTCCGCGTCGCTGACCGGACTGGCCGGAACCCCAGTCATCATCGACTCCAATGGCCGCATCGACGAGTGCGGCACATCCCCCTCCGTCATCTACGGCGTCCTGGCCGCTGATGGCAAAAACGGCACGGCGGCCCAGTACAAGAACCTCGTGATCCGCCTCCGCGCTGGCGACAAGTGGGTCATCTGCGTGGACGAAGCTCTCGCGCAGAACCTCCTCGGTGTGGCGGCTGGAAACCTCGGTGTCGTGAAGGACGCGACCACCGGACTGTGGTACGGCTCGACCGGCGACGCTGGCGACCAGTGCCGCGCGGTCGGCTACATTCAGGGCACAACCCCGCCGGGCTTCCAAATCGGCGATACCAAGTGGGCGGCGATCGTGGTGTTCGACGAC
>Ga0268265_10000403_pt1 | contig 46238 bp, 41 predicted proteins | sample KBSSwiS52_FD_190355 | JGI IMG/M metagenome (GOLD analysis project Ga0268265, IMG submission 190355) | Switchgrass rhizosphere microbial communities from Kellogg Biological Station, Michigan, USA - KBS Switchgrass S5-2 (SPAdes) (version 2) | ecosystem: Host-associated > Plants > Roots >...
AACAGGTGCGCGAAGTCCGACGGAAGGGTCGTGAAAAGGGAAGCGATCGACTGAGCGTGTGCGGCGGAGGCACTGACGAGCAGCATCAGGACCGCGAGCCACACCCGGGCCACCTTCATTGCGCTGGCAGCCTCAACGCCACACCGAAGTCCACGTGCCGTGTGAAGAACGACCCCGCGATCTCTGCACCTGCCGCCCGAAGGTGTTTCTCCGTCACGCGCGTGATCCTCGCATCCGCAACGCCGTACACGAACTGCCACAAACGGTACTCGATGCCCGCGCCGAGCTGCCAGGCAAACCCGCCGCGTTGGTACTGCTCCTGATGAACGTTGCGGAAGGTCGACTCGACATGCGGTGTCGAGATGCCGAGGCCGCCGCGGACGACTGGCGTACATCGGCCGGCACATTGCGGGGCGAAACGGTATGCGAGATTCCCAAGCAGAAAGTTGAGGCCGTGCGATTGCTGGAATGCATTCAGCTCCGAGGACCCCGGATCGATCTGCGCAATGGCCTTGGCGTGCGTCCACTCGATCTCCGGGCTGAGGGTCTGAACGTCGCCGGGCGGCACGAAGCTGACGCGCACGCCGTAGTACCACGGCGACCTGAACGCCTGGCCTTTGTACGCGACATCATTGAACGAGAACGGCGTACCCGTTGTCGGGGTAACCGTCAACGTGTTCGACGACGTGCCGGACGCACCCATATAGCCGCCGAATAGCCAATCCGCGTGTGCCGAACGCGGAGCGGCCAGAACACAGGACAACAGAAGCGCGAACAGCGAACCGAACCTGAAGGTGAACACGAACGGAGAACCTAGCACACAGCAGTGTGAACCACGTGTCTCCGTCAACGCAGCTCATTTGTCGGGAGCGGTACGGTCTCGGACGAGTGTGGGGGCGGCGCGATCCCCATCATCTGACGAAGCTGATCGCCTTCCATTACTTCAATCTCGAGCAACCGTCGGGTGACGGCTTCCAGCATGTCGCGGCGGTTCGTGAGGATCTGGCGCGCCTGCTCGTGGGCATCCTTCATGATCCGCTTCACTTCGCCGTCGATCAGGCGGGCCGTGTCTTCCGCGTACGCCCCGCGCTCGGGTCCGATCGGGATGTCGAGGAACTTGCTCCGCTTGTGGCCGTCGTAGTTGATCGCGCCGACGACGTCGCTCATCCCCCACTCGGTGACCATCGCCCGCGCGATGTCGGTCGCACGCTGCAGGTCGTTTTGCGCGCCGGTTGAAATCTCCCCGAGCGCGATTTCTTCGGCCGTCCGTCCACCGAGCAGCACCGCCAGCTGATTCAGCAGATCCCTCCGCTGCATCAGATACCGATCCTCGAGCGGCAGCTGCATCGTGTAGCCGAGCGCGCCGAAGCCGCGCTGCACGATCGAGATCTTATGGACGGGATCCATGCCCGGAATCGCGGTCGCCACAATCGCGTGTCCAGATTCGTGGTACGCGACGATCTCACGCTCCTTCTGGCTCATCACGCGTTTCTTTTCGAGGCCGGCGATGAGCCTGTCGATCGCCTCGTCGAAATCCGCGGGTTCGACGGCTGTCTTGTCCTTGCGCGCCGCAAGCAGCGCAGCCTCGTTCACGAGGTTCGCGAGGTCGGCGCCCGCGAAGCCCGCGGTCCGCGCCGCAACCACCTTGAGATCCACGGTTGGCGCCAGCTTCACGTTCTTGGTGTGGATGCGCAGGACTTCCTCGCGTCCCTTCACGTCCGGCTTGTCCACCAGAACCTGACGATCGAAACGTCCGGGCCGAAGCAGCGCAGGGTCGAGCACTTCGGGCCGGTTGGTGGCCGCCATGATGATGATCGCCTTGCGCGAGTCGAAGCCGTCCATTTCAGCGAGCAGCTGGTTCAGCGTCTGCTCACGCTCCTCGTGCGATCCCATCGGGCTCTGCACGCGCGCGCGGCCGAGCGCATCGAGCTCGTCGATGAAGATGATGCACGGCGCTTTCGCCTCGGCCTGCGAGAACAGATCGCGCACCCGCGCGGCGCCGACGCCAACAAACATCTCGACGAACTCGGAGCCGCTCAAGCTGAAGAAGGGAACCTTCGCTTCGCCGGCCACGGCGCGGGCCAGCAGGGTCTTGCCCGTGCCGGGCGGACCGACGAGCAGCACGCCTTTCGGGATTCGCCCGCCAAGTACGGTGTACTTCTTCGGGTTCTTCAGGAACTCGACGATCTCTTTGAGTTCGTCCTCGGCCTCATCCACGCCGGCCACATCCGCGAAGCTCACCTTCACGTCATCTTCAGAGAAGACGCGGTGCTTGCTGCGGGCGAACGACATGACGCCGCCTTCCGCGCCGCTCATTCGCCGGAAGAAAAAGCTCCAGACGCCGAACAGCAGCACGAGCGGAACGATCCAGCCCAGTATCTCGGGCAGCCACCGGCTGACCATCTCGCCCGTGTACTTCACGCTGGCGGCGTCGAGATCCTCGATCAGTTTTGCATCCTCGATGCGCGTCGTGTTGAACGCACGGCCGCCGTTGGTGTCGCGTTTGTACGTTCCGCGTATCGTCTGATCGCCGACGAATACTTCCGCAACCTGACCGGCGCGGACCGCCTGCTTGAACTCGCTGTAGGAGATCTGGCGCCCCGCCGGCGCCATGAACCACGCCTGCGCCAGCGCCAGCAGGAAGAGGAGGCCGAGGACGTACCACACGGCCCCGCCCGGCCGGCCGGGCGCGAGCGAGCGCCGATCACCGGGACGCCGGTCCCGTGGATTCATCCCCGGAGGAATTCGTGGGTTCGCCATTTACGCAACAGCTTTGGTGCCTGCCTTTTCAAACGTCAACTCATTGTCGCCGACGTCGACTATGACGCGATCACCTTCGTGGAAGTCCCCCTCGAGCACGCGCATCGCCAGCGGATCGAGGACCCGGCGCTGAAGAGTCCGCTTCAGCGGCCGCGCGCCATACATCGGATCGTAACCTTCACTGACGATGAAGCTCTTGGCGGCATTGGTCAGTTCTACGTGGATCTTCCGATTTTCGAGCCGTTTCAGCAGGCTGTGCACCTGGATGTCGATGATCTGCTTCATGTGCTCGAGACCAAGCGAATGGAAGAAGATGATCTCATCCACGCGGTTGAGGAATTCCGGGCGGAAATGCTGACGGAGCGCGTCCATGACCTGGCGGCGCACACCTTCATTCACTTCACCGGTATTCTCCGCGATGAACTGACTGCCGAGGTTGGACGTCATGATGACGACGACGTTCTTAAAATCGACCGTTCGACCTTTACCGTCAGTCAACCGGCCGTCGTCGAGCAACTGCAACAGCACGTTCAGCACCTCGGGGTGCGCTTTCTCGACTTCGTCGAACAGGACGACCGAGTAGGGCCGCCGTCGCACGGCCTCGGTGAGCTGTCCGGCCTCGTCATAGCCAACGTACCCGGGAGGCGCGCCGATCATCCGCGAGACCGTGTGCTTCTCCTGGTACTCGGACATGTCAATCCGAATCATCGCGTGCTCGTCGTCGAACAGAAATTCGGCGAGCGCACGCGCCAGTTCGGTCTTGCCGACGCCGGTCGGGCCAAGGAAGATGAAGCTGCCGAGCGGCCGATTCGGATCCTGCAATCCCGCGCGCGCACGGCGCATCGCGTTGGACACGGCCCTGATCGCTTCATCCTGACCAACGACGCGTTGATGCAGACGGTCTTCCATGTGAATCAGCTTCTGGATTTCTCCTTCCATCAGCCGGCTCACGGGGATGTTGGTCCACTTGCCGACGACCTCGGCGATGTCCTCTTCGTCGACTTCTTCTTTCAGCATCCGCGGACCCGTCGGCGCCGCTGCGCCGCCGGCGTCTGCCTGCTGAAGCCGCTTTTCGAGCTCGGGAATCCGCCCATACTGCAGTTCAGATGCCTTCGCGTAGTCACCGGCGCGCTGTGCGACCGAGAGCTCGTTCCGTGCATCTTCAAGCTGCTGTTTCAGATCGCTAGTCCCCTTGATCGCGCTCTTCTCGTGCTCCCACTGCGCCTGAAGGCGTGACTGTTCTTCCTTCAGATTGGCCAGTTCTCTTTCGAGCCGTTCGAGCCGGTCGACCGATGCTCGATCCTTTTCCTTGCGCAGCGCCTCGCGTTCGATTTCGAGCTGCATGATGCGCCGCCGCACCTCGTCGAGCTCCGCCGGCATCGAATCGATTTCCATCCGCAGCTTCGATGCCGCTTCGTCGATGAGGTCAATGGCCTTGTCGGGAAGGAAGCGATCCGAGATGTAGCGGTGCGACAGGACCGCGGCCGCGACCAGCGCAGCGTCCTTGAACTTGACGTTGTGATGAATCTCGTAGCGTTCGCGCAGGCCGCGAAGGATCGAGATCGTGTCCTCGACGGTCGGTTCGCTCACCATCACTGGCTGGAAGCGCCGCTCGAGCGCTGCATCCTTTTCAATGTGCTTCCGGTATTCGTCGATGGTCGTTGCGCCAATCGTATGCAGTTCGCCGCGCGCGAGCATCGGCTTCAGCATCTGCGATGCGTCCATCGCGCCTTCGGCCGCACCGGCGCCGACGACGGTGTGCAACTCGTCGATGAACAGGACGATCAGTCCTTCGGATTCGGCGATCTCCTTGAGCACCGCTTTCAAGCGTTCCTCGAATTCACCGCGATACTTGGCGCCCGCCACGAGCGCGCCCATATCGAGGGCAAAGATGCGCTTGTTCTTCAACCCTTCGGGGACGTCGCCGCGAACGATCCGCTGCGCGAGCCCTTCGACGATGGCGGTCTTGCCGACGCCAGGTTCACCGATGAGGACCGGATTGTTTTTGGTTCGGCGCGAAAGCACCTGAATCACCCGGCGGACTTCTTCGTCGCGACCAATGACCGGATCAAGCTTGCCCTTGCGAGCAAGATCCGTGAGATCGCGTCCGTAGCGGGCGAGTGCCTCATAGGTCGATTCCGGGTTCTGCGAGGTCACGCGCTGATTGCCGCGAACCTGTGTGAGCGCCTGATACAGCGTGTCTTTGGTGACGCCGAAGCGCTTGAGCAACTGCGCGGCAGGCGAACGTCCGGCCTCGCTTGCGAGTGCGAGAAGGAGGTGCTCGGTGCTGACGTATTCATCCTGCAGGCGCGTGGCTTCGGCCTGTGCAGACTGCACGATCAGGTTCATCCGCGGCGACAGCCGGACGTCGGCGCCGTACGCCTTCGGGAGCGAGTCGAGCAGGGTGCGCGCTTCGGTTGCAACGGTCCGGGGATCGAGCGTCATCTTGCGGAGCAGCGACGGGACGATGCCGTTCTCCTGCTCGACGAGCGCGACGAGCAGATGCTCGGGCGTGATTTCCGCGTGGGTCGCTTCAGACGCCAGGTTCTGCGCGGTCATGACCGCTTCCTGCGCCTTTTCGGTGAACTTGTTCAGATTCATGGTCGTGTTCTTCCTGTGTAGGGGCCGACCTCCAGGTCGGGCCCCTACCAGACCTGCCTACGCGGCGCTATGTTTGTTGGCGGCGTCGTCGCCAAGTTTCGCGAGCGCCTCGTAGTGCGAGCGCTCATCGGCCGACAGCTGCGTGGGGAGCTGCACTTCGACGCGCGCATACGCGTCGCCTTTGTCCTCGTTCCTATTAACAGCCGGCATTCCGTATCCCTTGAGACGGAACACCTGCCCGTTTTGGGTCACCGTCGGGATGCGCAGCCGCACTGCCTTGCCTGCAATCGTCGGCACTTCGATCTCGCCGCCAAGGACGGCCGTCGTCACCGGCAGCGGCACCTTGACGTAGAGATCGCGCCCCTTGCGTTCGAAGATCGGATGCGGCGACAACCGTACGCGCAAGTACAGGTCGCCGGATGCGGCACCGCCGGTGCCGGACTCGCCTTCGCCTGAGATTCGGACGCGCGACCCATCGCCGACGCCGACGGGGATGCGGACATCGACGGTGCGCGTATGCCCATCGTGCTTCAGCGACAGCCGCCGCGTCGTGCCGTGGTAAGCGTCCTCGAGCGACAGTTCGATCTCGTGCTCGACATCGCGCCCCTGGCGACTGCGGCTCCGGCCGCGCGCTCCGCCGCGCGCCGGGCTTTCGCCGCCGCCGAACCCCCCGCCGAAGAACGTCGTGAAAAAGTCGGAGAACGGGTTCTGGTCCCCGAACATCTGCTCCATCTCTTCCTGCGTCATCGTGCGGAAGCCGCCCTGACCGCCGCCGACGTTGACGTTCCACTGCCCGGCAAATGGATTTGGTCCACCCGTGCGTTCCGCCTGTTCGTACGCACGCCAGTTCGCGCCGAGCTCGTCGTACTTCTTCCGCTTGGGGGGATCACCAAGCACCTCGTACGCCTCGTTAATCTCCTTAAACTTCGACTCGGCTGCCTTGTCGCCGGGATTGACGTCGGGATGATGCTTGCGGGCGAGCTTGCGGAAGGCCTGCTTGATCTCCTTGTCCGTCGCCGTTTTGCCGACGCCAAGGGTCGCGTAATAGTCTTTGAATTCCACGTTAGAGGCCCACCATCTCGTTCAAACGCCGGATCTCAGATGCCAGCTGCCTCCGCCCGGCGCCGGTGCTCAGCGCGTGTTCATCCATCAGCGGTTGGATCCGGTGCACCACCTCGGCGATCGAGAGCAGACGCTGTACTCCTGCAAGGTTGATCCCCAGTTCATCCACCAGGTGCTTGATCAGACGCAGTCGTTCGAGCTCGTCACGTGAATAGAGTCGCATGCTCCCGATGGTGCGAGACGGTTGAATCAAGCCAAGCCGCTCGTACTTCCTCAATGTCTGCGGATGCATCCCAAGGCGCTCCGCCGCCATGCTGATCAGATAGAAATCCTGATTGGAAGCCATACCTACAATTTCCTAGGCTGAGTCGTATCAACGCATGACATTACACGATCCGAGTCTAGGTCTTGATACGACACGTGTCAAGGTGTCGAGTCGGGGCATTGCCGGGGTCGGACCCCGGTGATGGGCTGTCGCAGGGTCTGACCCCTTGGCACAAGGTAGGATCGGAGTTCTTCGATGGATGTCACCGGGTCCGATCTACTGACCGTCGGGCTGCTCGTCGCGCTCGAGGCGATGCTCAGTGCCGACAATGCGCTCGTCATGGCGGTGATGGTGCTGGGGCTGCCACGCCGTCAGCACCAGAAGGCGCTCCGCTACGGCCTGGTCGGCGGCTTCGCGATGCGAATCATCGCCACGCTGCTGGCGGTCTACTTGATTCGAATTGCGTGGGTGAAGCTGCTCGGCGGACTTTACCTGCTGTATCTGACCTACTCACACTTTTTCGGTCATCGCGAGGAAGGCGCCGATCGACGCACGCCGCCGCGGGCCCGACCGATGTTCGGTTTGTCGGCACTCTGGGCGACGATCGTCCGCGTCGAACTCGTCAACCTGGCGTTCTCAATTGATTCGATTCTGGTCGCCGTCGCGATGTCACCGAAGACGTGGGTTGTCATCACCGGCGGAATACTCGGCATCGTCGCCCTTCGGCTCGTCGTCGGTCAACTAATCTCGCTCGTGCAGAAATATCCGACGCTCGTCGATGCGGCGTTCGTGATTATCGCGTGGGTGGGCGTGAAGCTCGGCCTCGAGTATTTCAACGTAGCCGGATATATCCACTTCGAGGTCCCGCAGTCGGTGTCTCTCGCGCTGATTATCATCATCCTCGGCGCCGCCTATCTTTACGCGCGCGCCAAAGGCCCGGTCGAACACGCGATCGATCCGATGGAGGAACAGGCGGCGGAACTGTTGACGTCGGAGGAAACCCCAAATCCCAATTCCCAAGTCCCAAGTCCCAACGAACATCTCAACTGAGAACTACCTCCGTCCGGCAGGGACGAGCTGCACCTCTCGGCGATCGCCGTTGCGCGTGAAGACGACTTTCACCGGCACGTCCGGCTTCAGCAGCTCCAGTGCAAACGTGTAGTCATAGATATTCGTGATGGATTGACCGGCGATCTCGACGACGATGTCGCCCTTCATCAGACCCGCCTTTTCGGCTGGACCGCCTCCGACGACGCCGGCTAGCAATAAGCCTTTCGCTTCCGTCGTGTAATCGGGAATTGTTCCCGTCGTGACGCGTACGCCGGCAAGAGTGGCGCCGGTTTGCGGTGGATCAACCTTGGTGAATGCGGGCGGCATGTCGACGTTCGCGACGGCCTGGATGACGGCAACGGCGAAATCGACGAGGCGATCGAGATCCTCGTAGTTGATCTTGTCGGCGGTGTCGCTCGGACGGTGGTAGTCGGGATGCGACCCTGTGGTGAAAAACAGCGTCGGCATGTTCGCCTGGTTGAAGTTTGAACTGTCGGTCGGCTGATATGGATCCGGCGAGATATTCAGATCGAATCCGGCGGCAACATTCGCCCGTTCGAGTATGCGCGGCCAGACGTCGCTGCTGCCGGTTCCGTCCGCGGCCAACCGATTGTTCTGCATCCGGCCAACCATGTCGAAATTCAGGTAGGCGGCCATATCGGTCAGCGGTACCGGCGGGTTCATGATGAACGCGTTCGAACCGACGAGGCCGATCTCCTCGCCTGACCACAGGGTGAACATGATGTTGCGACGCCGCGTCGGCTGCTTCGCGAGGGCGTCAGCGATCGCCAGAACGGCCGCGGTGCCCGAGGCGTTATCGTCGGCACCGTGATGAATCTGTCCTGCTTCGTCCTTGTTGGCGAGTGAAGTCCCACGTGTGCCCTGACCCAGATGGTCGTAGTGCGCCCCGACGACGACCCATCCCTTATCGGGATTCGGGATTTGAGATTCGGGATTCGCCGGTAAATAGGCGACGACGTTGCGGCCCGTTTGCCGCTCGCGTATGACCTTTGTCGTCAAGTCAACCGGAGAGGGGAGTGTGAACCCAGCGACGTGCGGGTTGCCGGAGTCGAGTTCCTGCTGTGCGGCGGCGAGCGATTTCGGCGCGCCGGCAAACAACGCGTTGGCGACGGTGCCGCTGATCGTGACGGCCGGAATTCCGGATCCCGAAAGCGCGGTGTCGGACGTCATGCGGAGCGTCTGACCGGCATTGGGCGACCGCGGTCCGATGACGATGAGGAGCCCTTTCGCGCCACGTTGCCGGGCGGCGAGCGCCTTGTAGCGCAGGTCAGAATAGCGGGCGAGCGTGGCCTTGGTCTTGGCGTCGGTATCTTCGGGGAAGTAATGCAAAACGAGGACGATCTTGTCCTTCACATCCAGCCCGGCGTAGCTGTCGTAGCCAAAGTTCTGCGACTCGGGGACGACGAGGCCGTATCCGGCGAACACGACCGGACCGTTGACCGTCGCGTCGTCCGAGAAGGAAAGCGCCTGCACCTGCGCGGTATCGCGAAACGCCTGCGCAGAGTTGCCTGTGCTGCGGAGCGTCAGTGTGGATCCGCCGTCGCGTGTGCCCGCGGTGAACTCGAACGGCATGAACATGTCGCGGCGGCCGGGGAGCGGCTTCGCACCGGTGCGCGCCAGCTGCATCGCGATGTAGTCGCCGGCGAGTCGTTCTCCAGGGGATCCCGTGTCGCGTCCCTCGAGCCGGTCGGAGGCGAGGAACTCCACCGCCGCACGGGTGCGCGCGGCGACTGCGGTTTGTTTCGCGGCGTTCGACTGCTGTGCCCAGACGGTCAGCGGGGCGGGCCTTGTCAGGCCCGCCAGAACGAATGCGCCGACGACAAGGACTTTCGCTCTCATCGTTTTCTTTCAGGCGCGGCCTTCAACGCCGCGAGTGCTTTCTCGTGGTTCCACTGCGCGAGGAAGATCTGTCCTTCGCTGCCGCCGGCCCTCGTCGACGTCCACGCGAGCTGACGGCCGTCGGGTGATGGCACAGGGAGTCCATCAAAGCCGTCGGCATAGGTGATACGCACGGGCTCTTTCTTCCCGTCGATGTCGACCATGTACACCTCGAAATTCTCGAACCCGAGCTTGTTCGATGCAAAGAGGATGTACTGGCCGGAGGGGTGGATGTAGGGCGCCCAGCTCATCGCGCCGAAGTCGGTGATTTGGCGGACGTCTGTGCCGTCGGGATTCATCGTGAAGACATTTGCAATCAGCCCGCTGGTGTCGAAACGGCGCCAGATGATTCGCTTGCCGTCAGGCGAGAAGAACGGGCCGCCGTCATAGCCGGGCACATTCGTCAGGCGCTTCTGGCCGCTTCCGTCGGCGCGCATGATGTAAATCTCGGCGAAGTAGCTTGGATCGACTTCGAGCTGCTTCTGTTCCTCCGCGTTCAACGTTCGGTTGTAGGCGTCGCGCATCGAGGTGAACGCGATCCACTGACCGTCAGGAGAGTAACTACCCTCCGCATCGTAACCGCGCGCATTGGTCAGCCGCGCGTAGGTCGGCGGAGCGGAGGGCGTGGCGCCTGGCTTGTACGCGTAGATCTCGAACTCGGGGTCGTAATCCCACGAGTAGCGGCGCTGCTTGCCTGACGCGCGGAAGTCGAGCTCTTCTTTCTGATACTGCTTCGATTTTGGATCGTGATGCGTTGAGGCGAACTCGACTTCGTTCGTTCCCGGCCGGAAGAAGGAGCACGTCGTCTTTCCATAGCCGGGAGAAATGCGTGTCGTGTCGCCGGTCGTCAGGTCGAGGGCATAGATCTGGTAGAAGGGGTTGCCGGGCTCGCGTTCGCTTTGAAAGACGAGCTTTTTGCCGTCAGGCGACCAATACCCTTCGCCTGCGCGGCGCCCCTCGACCGTCAACCGGCGAATTCGCGTGAGGAAATCGGATTCGCGATTCTCGGTAGGGCGGATCGCGCCCGTTTGCGGGGCGGTCTGAAGCGCCGCCCCGACACTACCGAGAACCAGCAGAAGGGCCGTTAGGCCAACTCGCTTCATAACGCGCAAAGGTTAGCATTTATCTGTGAGGCCGTCCGCACTTCGCCGCCTGTCGCTCCGCGAGTGGATCATCGTCGTTGGTGGCGCCCTCGTCATCGTCGGCGCCGTGATGATCTGCATCTGGACGGGCCGCCATGCCGTCGCGATCTATCACCTGAACCGCGGCGTCGGCGGGACGATGTTCTACGACGCGATGGGACGGGAATGGTTCCCGCTTGACGAGCAGCGCCTCGACGTTCCTTTCGAGCAGATCTCGACCAATTTCAAGGATGCGGTGATTGCTGTCGAGGATCACCGGTACTACGCGCATTTCGGCGTCGATCCGATCGCCGTGACCCGCGCGGCTGTCTACAACCTTCGTTCAAGCGAAGGGACCCAGGGCGGCAGCACCATCACACAGCAGCTCGCGCGAACGCTCTACCTCTCCAACGCAAGGACGTTCGCCCGGAAGGCACAGGAAGCGGCGCTCGCGGTGATGCTCGAGGTCTTCCTGAGCAAGAAGGAAATCCTCGAGCTCTATTTCAATCGCGTGTATCTGAGCGGCGGCATTTACGGCGTCGAGTCGATGTCGGAAAAACTGTATGGGAAACCGGCGTCGAAGCTGACGCTTGGCGAGGCAGCCTTGGTCGCGGGCATCATCCGCGCGCCCGCTGCCTATTCGCCGTGGACGCACTTCGACAACGCGCGGCGTCGAAGCTTCGTCGTCCTGCAACGGATGCGCGAAGAAGAGAAGATCACCCCCGAGCAGGAGCAGGCCGCACGCGCGGAGCAGATTCGAATCCGTCCGCTGACGGCCGTGTCCAAGGCACGTTACGGCTATGCCAAGGAATATCTCCGGCAGCAGTTCCGCGACATCTACGGTGGGGACAACCCGCCGGACTGGAAGGTCTACACGAGCTTCGTCCCCGAACTTCAGGACGCCGCCGAAACCGCCGTGCGCAACGGCCTGCGACAGTTGGGCGGCGGAAATCTGCAGGCGGCGCTCGTGGCGATGGATCCGAGCACGGGGAACATCCTTGCGATGGTCGGTGGGTCGGACTTCACGACTGCGCCCTATAACCGCGCCGTTCGAAGCCGACGGCAGCCAGGCTCCGCGTTCAAGCCGTTCGTCTATTCCGTCGCGCTCGAGAACGGGATGTCGCCGGTCTCGACCATCAGCGGCATCCGTCAGGTCGTGATCAATGCCCCGGAAGGGGTCTGGATTCCTCGTGACGAGCGCGCCAGCGAGCAGGAATCGTTGACGCTGCGTGAAGCGCTGTTTGAATCGAACAACGCCGCGGCAGTACTGCTGCAGCAGCACGTGGGGTCGCGGCCAATCCTGCGACTGGCCAACGATCTGGGCGTTTCAAATCAACCCGATGTCCCGTCGCTGGCGCTTGGAAGCGGTCTCGTCACGCCGCTTGGACTGACGTCGGCGTACGCCGTGTTCCCGACTCTTGGTTATCGCGTGCGGCCGCGCGGGCTCATCGAGGTCCACGACGCCGACGGCGACCTGCTGCATCGAACCAATATCGAGACCGAGCAGGTGCTGACGCCAGAGGTCGCCTTTCAGATGCTGACGATGCTCGAGGACGTCATCGATCGGGGAACCGGTGCGGCAGCGCGCCGGTTGGGCGTGCATGGGGCGGTCGGGGGCAAGACCGGAACGACGAACGATTATCGCGATGCCTGGTTCGTGGGTTTCAACTCCGCGGTCGTCGCTGGCGTCTGGGTAGGTTACGACCAGCCGACACGCATCCGCGAAGGCGGTACGGGAGCACGAGTCGCACTTCCCATCTGGGCGGATTTCATGCGCCGCACCGCACAACGGTTGCCAGCGCACGCCTTCGAACCGCCCGGAGACATGCGAAGCGAGGATCTCTGCCACGTGTCCTACCTGCGTCCTGTCGAGGGATGTCCTACCTACACGGAGTACTTCAAGGAGGGCGACGACATCCCCTCGCGCCTGTGCACGATTCATCAGGGGACTATCAAGCAGCGCGTGCAGCGAGCCGTCCAGGGCATCTTCGGCGCGATCGGAAAGGGCCTCAAGGGTATCTTCAAAAGGTAATATCGAGTCGCCTCCGCCGGGGACGATACGGACGCGTCGCGCGTCCAAGGTAAAATCGACAACTTATGCAACGGACGTTTCTCGTGATGTTCGTGTGTACTGCCGCGCTCGCATGCGGCGGCGGCGAACAACAGGGTGGCCCGGGCGGCGGGGGACCGGGCGGAGGCCGTGGCGCCTTTCCCGCGATGGACGTCAAGACGATCACCATCGCCCCGAAGCCAATTCCGCAGACAAGTGAGTTCGTGGCGACGATCAAATCGCTGCGCTCGACAAACATCCAGCCGCAGGTGGAAGGGTTCGTCCGTCAAATCATGGTGATGGCCGGCGACCGTGTCCGCGTCGGCCAACCTCTCGTGCAGATTGATCCCGAGAAGCAGCAGGCAACGGTGTCGGTGACCCAATCGCAGCGCGCCTCCCGGGAAGCGGACCTCGAGTTCGCGCGGCAGCAATTGGCGCGCATGCAGAAGCTGTTCGACGCGGGCGCGGTCAGCCGCGCGGAGCTGGAGCAGGCCGAAACTGCCGTCAAGACGGCGCAGGCGCAGCTCGAAGCGGTCAACTCGCAGATTCGCGAGAACGAAGTACAACTGCAGTACTACCGAGTGACGGCCCCAGCGGATGGCATCGTTGGCGATATCGAGGTCCGCCAGGGCGATCGTGTGACGCCGTCGACGCTGATCACGACCATCGATGCGTCGGAAGGTCTCGAGGCCTATATCAACGTGCCGCTCGAGCGCGCGACGAGTCTACGTCCGGGGCTGTCGGTCGAATTGCTGGATGGCAGTGGTAGTGTCATCGCGACCAATCCGATTACGTTCATCGCACCGCGCGCCGACGACGTCACCCAGTCGATCCTGGTAAAGACGACGCTCCGCACGCGGCCGCAGGGCATCAGGGTCCAGCAATACGTGCGCGCGCGCATCATCTGGAGCAATGAACCGACGATTTCGGTTCCAGTCGTCGCGGTGAACCGCATCAGCGGCCAGTACTTCGTCTTCGTCGCGGAACAGGGGCGCGGCGGCTTCGTGGCCCACCAGAAGCCGGTAACGGTTGGCGATCTGATCGGGGACAGCTACATTGTGCGGAGCGGCGTCAAAGAAGGCGAAAAAGTAATCGTGTCGAATATCCAAAAACTGCAAGACGGGGTGCCGGTCAAGCCTGAAGCTTAGTACCTGGTACCTGATACCGACCACCCCTGAAACCTGATACCTGAAACCTGACTGAAGGCCTATGTTCGTCAACACCTTCATCCGCCGTCCTATTCTCGCAACCGTCTGCTCACTGGTCATCGTGCTGGCGGGAGTGCTCGCGATTCCGCAGATGCCAATCGCGCAGTATCCGCAGGTGGCGCCGCCGACGGTCAGCGTGACCGCGATCTACACCGGCGCAAATGCCGAGACCGTTGAAACGGCGGTGACCACACCGCTCGAGCAGGCGATCAACGGCGTCGAGGGGATGCTCTACATGACCTCCTCGAGCACCAACAGTGGCGCGAGTCAGATCGTGGTCACCTTCGACACCACGCGCGATCCCGACATTGCCGCCGTTGATGTGCAGAACCGCGTCAACCAAGCGGTTGCCCGGTTGCCCGCGGAAGTCCGCGCGCTGGGCGTCACGGTGCAGAAGTCCGCCACCAACTTCGTGATGGCTGCCGGCGCGTATTCGGCGCAGGGCGAATACGACTCGCTATTCCTCACCAACTATATCGATGTGTATGTGAAGGACGCCCTGAAGCGCATCCCCGGCGTCGCCGACATCTTTATCTTTGGGGCCGGCAATTATTCGATGCGCGTCTGGCTCGATCCCATTCGACTTGCCGCGCGTCATCTCACCGCGAGCGACGTCGTCAACGCGCTCCGCGAGCAGAACGTCAACGTCGCGGCAGGGAGCGTCGGCGACTCGCCGGCACCGGAAGGTCAGACGTATCAGCTCAGTGTGCGGGCCGCAGGCCGCCTGCACGAACGTTCCGAGTTCGACAACATCATCGTCAAGGCGGGTGACGAGGGTGCGCTTGTCCGTCTTGCCGACGTCGCGAACGTCGAACTGGGGGCCGAAAGCTACGGGTCGGTGCTGCGCTTCCAGGGACGCGACGCGGTCGGCTTCGGGGTCATCGCGCTGCCGACAGCCAACGCGCTCGACGTCAACAACGGCGTCATGGCCGAGCTGACCCGTCTCTCGAAGTCGTTCCCGCCGGGTCTTCAGTACGCCGTCGCCTTCGATACGACCACCGTCGTGCAGGAATCAATCAACGAGGTGCTCAAGACGCTCGCTATCGCCGTGGCGCTCGTCGTCCTCGTGATGTTCCTGTTCCTTCAGAGCTGGCGCGCCACGCTCATCCCGACCATCACGTTGCCAGTGTCGTTGATTGGTGCATTTGCGTTCGTGCATCTCCTTGGCTTCTCGATCAACACGCTGACGCTCTTTGCGATCGTCCTCGCGACCGGCATCGTCGTCGACGATGCGATCGTCGTGATTGAGAACATCGAGCGCCATATCCAGGAGTATCGGAAGGGTGCCGCCGAGGCGGCCGCAGACGCGATGGGCGAGGTGTTCAGCGCCGTGATCGCCACCGCACTCGTGCTGATCGCGGTTTTCGTCCCGGTCGCGTTCTTCCCCGGCACAACCGGCCGGCTCTACCAACAGTTCGCGCTGACGATCGCGTTCGCGGTCGCGATTTCCGCCTTCAACGCGTTAACGCTCACGCCCGCGCTGTCGGCATTGCTGCTCAAGCACTCGCAACTGGGGAAGGGCACATTCTTCGGCGGGGTCGAACGCCTGATTCATGGCGGCACCAACCTGTATGTGCGCAGTGTTCGCGGGCTGATGCGGGCGCGCTGGGCGATGGTCGTCGTCTTCGTTGCCTTGCTGGGTGCGACTTACTTCGTGTACATGCGTCTGCCGCAGTCGTTCTTCCCTGAAGAAGATCCCGGCTACCTGATGACCATCGTGCAGGCACCGGCCGGCACGTCGCTCCAGTACACGTCGAAGGTGACGAGGGAGGCGGAAGAGATCATTGCGAAAGTGCCTGAAGTGGAAGCGGTCTTCTCGGTGGCCGGATTCAGCTTCGCGGGGAGCGCCCCGAACCAGGGGCTGATTTTCGCCAAGTTGAAGGAGTTCGACCAGCGGCCGGGCGACGAGCATCGCTTGCCGGCGATCCTTGCGCGGCTTCGCGGGCAACTCTTTGGGATTCAGAACGCGTTCGTCATCCCGTTTGCGCCGCCCGCCATTCAGGGCCTCGGGCAGTTTGGCGGTTTCACCTTTGAAGTGCTGGACCAGGGCGGCGGGACGAACATTCAGAACCTTGCCGGTGCCACCTTCGGCATCATCGGCGCGGCGCAGCAGTCGCAGCGCGTGACGGGACTCTTCAGTTCATTTACCGCGAACGATCCGCAGCTGGCCGTCGATATCGATCGCGAGAAAGCTCGAAGCCTCGGACTGCCGATCAGCGAGATCACCAACGCGATGCAGATCTATCTCGGGTCCGCGTACGTCAACGACTTCGACTTCAACAACCGCGCGTATCGCGTATACGTGCAGGCAGACAAACAATTCCGGGCGGATCCGAAGGCACTCGGCCAGTACTACGCGCGTACCAACAGCGGCGAGATGGTGCCGCTGGCGAGCGTCGTGCGCGTGCGCGAGACGACCGCACCGCAGGTGATCAGCCATTTCAACCTGTTCCGCTCCGCTGAAATCGCCGGATCCGCCGCGCCTGGCTTCAGCTCCGGGCAGGCCATTCAGGAGATGGAACGCCTCGCGGCACAGGGGCTGCCACAGGGCTTCGGCTACGCGTGGTCGGGTATCTCGCTCGAGGAGATCAAAGCGGGCCGCCAGTCGGCGTACATCTTCGGCATCGCGATGCTGCTGGTCTATCTGACACTTGCCGCGCAGTACGAATCGCTCGTCCTGCCGTTCATCGTCCTGCTCGGTGTGCCGCTCGCGGTTCTCGGGGCGCTGTCGGCGCAGTGGCTCCGCGGGCTGCAGAACGACCTCTACTGTCAGGTTGGTCTCGTGATGCTGATTGGGCTCGCCGCAAAGAACGCCATTCTGATCGTCGAATTCGCGGAGCAGCTCCGCGCAAAAGGACTGTCGGTCGTCGATGCCGCAGTTGAAGCCGCACGCATCCGCCTACGGCCGATTCTCATGACGTCTCTCGCGTTCATCCTCGGCGTGATGCCGCTCGTCTTCGCGACAGGCGCAGGACAGGAGGGACGGCATTCGGTCGGCACGGCGGTTATGGGCGGAATGTTGTTCGCGACCTTCCTGAACATCCTGTTTATTCCGATTCTGTATGTCGTCATCCAGACGCTGCGGGGAGCAGGAAAGCTCGTCGTCGCGGAGGGCAACACGCATGCATAGGCTTCTAGTTGCGCAAACCATGGAGGTGTGCGCCACGGGCGTCCTTTTACTGGTACTTGTTCCTTCGACCGTTCTTGCTCAGGGCCTTGAGCGCCTTACTTTTGCTCAAGCCATCGAACGCGCCATCGCGAATAACCCCACCATCGCACAGGCGACAACGGGCATCATGCGGGCGGAGGCGGTGCTTCAGCAGGTGCGGTCCTCCTCGCTGCCGGCGCTTGGCCTGGCGATGACGACGACCGTCACCAATCCGGTGAAGTTCGGCAACCAGAGCGTGGTGCCCGTGATTCAAACGCAGACCATCCCCACGTTCGCCCTGCCGATTCTGGCGCCCGTCGCCTGGGCTCAACGCAATCAGGCAGGCGATCAAGTGGTGGTTTCGGAGCGGAACCAGCGGGAGGTTCGCCGCCAGATTGCGGTCGCTGCCGCACAGAGCTACCTCGCGATCATCGCGCGCCGCCGTGTGTTCGACCTCAATTCCAGGGCTCGCGACAATGCGCGGGACCATTACATGTTCGCGAACCAGCGGTTTCAGGGCGGCATCGGCAGCAGGCTGAATGCGCTCCGCGCTGAGCAGGAGATGCTCAGTGACGAGACGCGCGTGGAAGAGGCGCTCCTCCTGATCCAGCTCGCGCAGGAGGCCTTGGGCGTCCTGGTCGGTGCAGGTGGACCCGTCGACGCGGTGGACTATCCCACCTTCGACATCCCGGACGAACTCGGACAGCTGACCAATCGCACCGATATCCAGCTGGTCATGGAGCGCGAGAGAGCCGCTCAGCGCGTGTACAGCGACTCGTGGAAGGACCGCTTGCCGTCGCTGAACGCCGTCTTCACGCCGTCGGTGCTCGAGCCACCCGGGGTTTTCGCCAAGACGTTTTCGTGGCGCGCCGAAGTCCTCTTTGCCGTCCCGCTCTTCGACAGCGGCCTTCGATCGGGAGAGGCCGCTCAGCGCCTGGCAGATCTCAACGCGATCAAGTTCGAACGGGCAAACCTCGAACGGCAGGGCGCCTCCGAGATTCGCACTGCCCGCGACGCCGTCGCCTCGACCACACGCGCGTTCACGCAAGCGCAGTTGGCTTCCGACCGGGCGAACCAGGTGGTGCAGATTACCGATGTCGCGTTCCGCGAGGGGGCCTCGACGAATATCGAAGTGCTCGATGCGCAGCGGCAGGCACGCGACGTCGAGACGCAGGCAGCCATTGCAGAGGATGCGTTGAAGCGAGCGCAACTCGATTTGCTGGTTGCGCTCGGACGATTCCCGCAATAGACCACGAAGGCGCCCTTTCGGGCGGCCTTCGTGGTTACCGTCCTTATTCCTTGATCACCGTCGTTCCGCTGCCTCGCGCAGCCATGGCAATGACCACAATCAGCAGCACGAGCGCGATTACGCCGATCGCAATCCAGATCGGGTTCGTCCACCACGCTCCACTGCCGCCGCTGTGGGTATTGATGTCGACGTCGATTTTGCCCTGAACGGGCTGACCCTGCGCCAGGGCGAGCGCCGGCATCGCCAGCGGCCCAAGACACATGACGGCGATGAGGGCGAGCGGCGCGATCAGAAATCGCATGGAACCTCCTCCTCCTGCTCAGGTCCTGAAACCGAGCCAGAGAGTTCCATGCAAAAGATGTGAGCTGAACTGAGGGAAGAAGGGCCGCCTGAAGGCGACCCTTCTTCCCTCAGCGATCCGCGACCTGAATGTTCTGACGGATGCGGCGGAAGGCGTCCTGATACGTGCCCGCCTCGGTGCGCGGCGCGACGCCGATCACGTAGAGCAACCCGCCATTGCGCAGCTCGGTGGTCGAGAGCGAGATGTACTCAGCCTGACCTGTCACCTCGGAAACGTTGGCGAGGTCGACCGTAATTCCCGAGCGACCCGCGACGCTCTCGTTGCGCGCACGTCCTGACTGCTGCAGATCCGGATTCGACTGGGCGAAATTGCGGAGCAGCGAGTTCGTATCGCGCTGAAGATCACCGGTCCCTTGCGCGACACCAACTTCGACGCCGTGCGTGAATGCGCTGCCGCCGTTGTCGCCGGAGAAGTATGCGCCTTGCGGCGCATAGGTGACCGCGTTGCCAGCGCTCTGCACTGGATCCCAGTTCGCCGGGACAGCGACGCGCATGCCATTGCTCGGCTGATAGGTGCGATAACTGCCCGAGGGCGGCGCAACGTTCACTGCGCGTCCGCTCGTGCCAGTAGGCTGCCGTCGCTGGGTCTGCTGCTGGATTTCCTTCGCCGTCAGCGCCGGTGACATCCCCTTCAGCCGCGCCTGCGCGCGCTGGAACTCCGGCGTATTGCCGGACGGATTACCCGTCGCGTTGAGCAGCTTCGATTCCTGCAGAATCCGCTGTTCGCGGTTGCCCGGGTTCGGGTGGTCGCTGAGCCACTCTGGACCGCCGCCGCCTTGCGAGGCGAGTGTTCGAAACATGTTCGCCATGCTCTGCGGGTTGTAGCCGGCACGCGCCATCAGTTGCACGCCGAGGATGTCAGCCTGGCTCTCGTATTCGCGGCTGAACTTCATGAAGTACGTGCTGATGCCGAAGTTCGACCCCTGCGCGATGATGCTGCCTGCGGTACCGCCGACGATCGCGCCGAGGACCTGCCCGGCGATCGCGCCGATCTCGTACTTCGTGGCCTTGGTCGCCTGCGCGGTGCCGTGGCGCAACAGGACGTGACTCAACTCGTGTGCCATCACGCCTGCGACTTCGCCTTCGTCACGCGCGGCTTCGATCATCCCGCGGTTCACGAACATCGGTCCGCCCGGAAGCGCGAACGCGTTGATTTCCTTCTGGTTCACGACGCGGAACGTGTAACGGAATTCGGGATGCTGATACTCGCCGGGAATCACCCGGACAAGACGCTGTCCGATGCCCGCGAGGTACTCCTCGACGGACGCATCGTTCAACAGTGGCAGTTCTTTCTGGACCTGTTGCGCCGCTTCCTGTCCCAGCTTCACGTCGTCGGCCGGACTGTACTTGTTCGGCGTCGGCGCGACGATGTGCGTTTGCGCCGACGCGGAGCCGAGCGCAACCGTGAGCAGCAGGATCGGTAGCAAACGTCCCTGGTGGCGAAAAGTGGACATGGCTGAACTCATGGCGCGATGTAGTGCAATGACATTGCCGATTGCGTTCGCTTCACGGGCGACCAACACCTTAATACCTCAGGACCAACCCCGCCGTCAGGCGCCAGAAGCTCAGCTTCGTTCCGCCTATTGTGACCGCTCCGGACGCGTCGTCGGTGAGATTCTTGAAATGGCGGAGCTCAAATCTCGCACCCGCCCGGGGAGACACGAACCCGATGACCCCGCCGCCGATATCGAGTCCGAGCAGGTTGCTCTTGGTATCCAGCAGGTCTACCTGCGTGCTGAGGCGCGCATGCATCAGCCCGACACCGGCCACGACGTAAGGACGAAGCGATTCCTGCGTAATCGCTTTCGGTACGGCGATGATCACATTCCCGGTCAAGGTCGTGACACCGCTGCTCGAAACGGTACGCCCCAGTCCAGGTCCGAAGAACTGCGGTATCTGTTCGAGATCCCCTTCAATGCCCAGGAAGTTGGCGCTGAGGAGCATCGACGACACGCCGAAAGTCACTTTCTTTTCGCCGACGGTCTCTTCGCCAAGGGCGATGCTCGTCTTTCCCCCGAGCTTCATCCCGATGAACGGGACGATCAGGAGATCGGTTTGCGCGTGCGCCGGTATAGGCGCGAGGAGGAGCAATCCGGCGGCGTAGGAGGCGACTCTGCGTCGTCCCAGAGCCGGCAGGATCCAGTCCGTCCTAGCCAATGAACAGGCGGAGGAACGTCCTGGCGAAGAGCGAAGAAGTAACGTCGCCGTCCTGCAGCTGGAACGGCGCACTGAGGCCGTCGCTGTTGGCAAGCAGGATCAGGGTCAAATGTCGGTCGGGCACCTTGAGAATCAATGAGGAGTAGGCGCCCGGTGTGTTGCCGAACTGCCAGACCACTTTCAGACCGTTGTAGTTCTGCACGAACCAGCCAAGGCCGGTCGGCATTCCGGACTGGTTACTCCACATCGTCGTCATCGATTCCCGATGGAGCAGCACTGCGCCGTCGATCGCGCTGTCGAATTTCGCAAGATCGAGTACCGTCGAAATCGCGCCGGTCGCCGCGTCCACGGACTTATTGACGTCGGTGTTCACCGTCGTCGAGCTGCCGCTGACACGGTAAGGGAGTGCGAGCCGTCGCAGCACTCCCGTGAACCGATCGAGCTCGGTGGTGTCGAATTGCACGCGGTCGTCGGCAGTGGAATCGTCGACGTTCTGCGCCGGAACGGAATCGAACATGCCGACTCGCTGGAAGATGCGTTCCCACAGCGCCTGGCGGAAGGGGGTCCCCTGGCCAACGCAGTCTTCGGCGAGCGGCGTCAGTCCCGTTGCAAAACGACCCGCGTCGTACTTGAACGCGCTCGCCGGCGATTTGTGCGAAAGCAGATCGCGCATTGTCGTAGCCGATTCGCTGTACGCGGGGACGCGTTGCTGGACGCGGTCGTCGAGCTCGGCGTGCGCCGTTTCAACGCACTGCTCGAGGAGCAACGCCGACGAGATCGCCTCCGTCAAACCGGAGATGTGGTAAGGCGTATCGGGACGTGCCGCGATCGAGCGCTCGATGTCAGCCACCCCGAATCCAGCTGTCCACGTAACCCGCTCGTTCTGGACGATGGCCGCCGACATTCCGGGAATGTTGGCCTGGACCCGGAGCGCGTCAACATAGCGCTCGAACAGAGAAAAGGTGAGCTCCTGCTGCGCGAACGCATGCGGAGGCACGGCGAGCGACACGAGCAGCGCTGCTAGCGCAATTCTGGTGAAACGACCCATCCAAATGGGGCTGGGAACCCTGGCTGAGATCATAACACTCGGCCGTTAATTTGCTGTGGGAGCACCTTGGTTGTGTGTTACATTTTCGGCGACCTGACGCATGCCCGTTAACGCTAAACCGACCGTGAGGTTCGCGGCGCGTACAGCCGATAGATCCGGCGTGCGGATCGGCGTTCTGACGTTCGCCCTTGCGTTATCAGCAGTTACAGCGGTTTTCGCCGAAGGCGTTCGCATCATCCCGCTCGTGCGAGACGATGCAGTTCTGGTGTCTTTCGAGCTGACCGATGGTTACACGCCCGAAGTCAAGGACGCGGTCCATAGCGGTCTGAAGACCACTTTTACGTACACCGTGGAACTGCGGCAGGACGTTCCCGCCTGGGTGGATCGCACAATCGCGACATCGGTCATTACAAATTCAGTTCAGTACGACAACCTGACCAGGCGCGCGACGTTGACGCGGACGCTCGATGGTCACGTCGAGTCCGTTGAAACGACGGAAGATGAAGCCCTCATCAGGCAGTGGATGACGACGTTTCAGAAGATGCCGCTCTTCAAGACGGGCGAACTGGAGCAGAATCGCGAGTACTACGTGCGTGTGCGCGCGACCGCACGCCCAACCAATGGATCGATGCTGTGGCCGTGGGGCACCGGCATTTCCGGGATGACGAAGTTCACGTTCCTTCGTTAATCCACGTTCCGCGAACCACCGACCCGCAGCCGCTAACCAGCCAGGAATCCCTGTCGATTGATTCGGAACGATACCGGTGCTTCCGGCGTATCGAAGTCAATCGTGTCCATGTCCTCCTTCAGCTTGTGAAAGTGGACGTACATGAGTTCGTGCCCATCGGGACCGAAAGTGCGTCCGTTGTTCCAGGTCATGCTTTCGTCGCGCAGGGCCTTCTGGTAAGCGGCGTTGGTCGCCAGCTCCTCTGCCCAATAGATTCGGGGACTTGCCCGTCCACCGTGCGGGGGAAGTCGAACGTACTTCGTCAGCTCCCGCTCATCCAGATGCTCGTAATGCGAGGTGGAGAGAAGCGCCCTCACGTCAGGTATGCGCTCGAATAGGCAATTGACCTCCGGCGTGTTTCGATAAAAGGTGCAATGACCTGACAGCCTCTCCTTGCGCGAGGAGAAGATGTCGTGCGCCTGCAGACGCGCATCCGTCGCGAACCGCCGAACGTCGCCCCAGATGATGTCCAGGTCTGAGCATCCCCAGAAATCAAACGATAGCAAGTCGTCGGCGAAGATGACGCCGTAGGTCACTTTCAGATCGCAGAGTTTCCGCCGCTTAATGGCGATCGTGGTGCCGAGCACGTGCGAGCACCGCTCATTGAGCTCTGCCACCGACATGCGTCTAAAGGTAACGTTGGCGGGGACCCCCGCCGGTGGATCGATGTCGCTGTAGATGATCCACTCGACATCCGCGTTGGAGCGACATGAGACGAGAAACGCCGGCATCCAGAACGGCGGCTTGCCGAAGAACGTGACGACGATGGCGATGGACGGACGCCTAATAGCCAGAGGCCCGGGCCGTTTTATCGCCCGCCCACATCGCCACCTGATCCGGCGACATCAGGTCCGTCAGCCGTTTGATCACTTTTCCTGTGGGACCCAGGCGGAACTGGTAGATGTATCGCTCGAGGGTTGGCGGCTGCGCGTCGATTGGAATCGAAGCGCCATGCGCTCCTTCCGAGTTCAGGAATGCGAGCATCGAGTTCGCGCGAAACGGCACATCCTTCACCAACTCGCATTGTTCTGGTTCCGGGTAATACACCCGGCTCGTCGGCGCCTCGGCATCGTCGCGGACGCGATAAATCTGCGTACCGTGCCCCTCGCTGTCGCCTTCACGCGCGAGATAGACGATGCCGGTCACGAAGCCCCACTTCGGGTCGCGATGGGGCGCGAGGTTATAACCCGGACGGCGGAGCATGATTCGCCCATCCGAAGGATGAAGCGTCAGGTCAATGTCGCGCGGGAGTGAGGGGACGAAGCTCCGCACATAGCGGCAGATAGTGTCCTGGAACTTGCGATTGAGCGCGTCGTGGACCAACTGGCCAACAATCGTGTTGGCGACAAACGCCCACACCTGTCGGGAGTAGAGCGGCGCGACGCCGGACGGGACCGCCCAGTGCTCGTCGCGACCGTTCGCGAAGAAGACCGATGCCGGCATCGCCTCGATAACCCGTTCGTATACATCGTCGGGAAGCCAGTTTTCGATCACGATGTGCGGATACGGATCGAGCTCCAGCGGCGTGCGGCCGAAAGCGGCATCGATATGCGCCCGGATGCGATCCGCGTTGAGCCACCTGTCGATGCGGCCGAGCTCGAAGCGCTTGTCCCAATCGACGCGCTGAATGGTCAGCAGCTGGTCGGTCTGAATGCGCAGTGTCTCAACAGCCTCCGTCAGCTCGCGTGTGCGGTCGGCGATCGAATCGACGCGCGAGAGCGTCCGGAAGAGCGTCCGCGGGCGAAGGAGGTCGGCGGCGGCCGCGAGGCGTCCAGCCGTGCGTCGAAACATGCGAAACCTACCTTAACATGCCCTCGCAGGATCGATCGCCGATCTAGAATGCGCGCGAGGAGGCCCGCATGGCGGAATCGGTTCGATTGGTGGATTATTTCTACGTCACGGTTCCCAACAAGGTGGGCGAAGGCGCCCGCCTGCTGGACGCGTTGAGGCGCGAGGGAGTGAACCTGCTGGCCTTTTCAGCGTTCCCCGAAGCGCGTAAGAGCCAGGCTGACTTCGTCCCCGAAGATTCGGCGGCCTTCCGGCGCGCCGCGAAGAAGGTCAAGTGGAAGGTGACCGGTCCGAAGAAGGTCTTTCTGCTGCAAGGTGACGATCGCGTTGGCCTGCTGGCAGACATCGTTGGTGCATTGGCTGGTGCGAAGGTCAACATCACGGCGCTTGATGCGATCAGCGTTCACGGCCGGTATGGCGCGCTGCTGTGGGTGGCGCCGAAGGATCTGAAGAAGGCGCAGAAGGCGATTGAGTCCCGGTGGGCGGCACCGGTTGACGCGGTCGCGGCGGCGCTCGCGACACTCGGCCCCTGATTCGTGCCTGCACGCCGAAGCTCAACGAAAGGCAGAGCGGAGGCGTGACCTCCTCTGTCACACCCTCCTTCTATCCTCGTGGCGGAGGATGGGAAATGTCGCGCGCGTGCCACGCCGAAGCGCATCGAAATAGGACGCGAAGACGGGTGCTCTGTTTCGAGTGCTACCGGTCCCGAATCGACCGTCCCCAACGCGTGAAGGTGCTCGCGTCACCCTTTCCGCGCGTGCTCACCGAGCACGATCTCGCCCATCGGCGTCGGATGCTTTCGCACCTGGGGGCGGGACGGGAGCGAAGCGCCGTTTGAACTAGCCGTCCGTTCTCGGATCGGGTTCGGTAAGAGACTCTACATTCGCTGGCGAAACGACAAACTGTCGGACAACCCCGGTGCCGCCGAGCGGCCGTCCAGGCTTGCCGTTGATGGTGTAGCTGACCGCCGCGGCGTCCCCGACCAGGAGTCGGATTTCTTTTTGTCCCTCCAGCCGCAGTTCCTGGCCCTGTTCGAACAGTTGATACACCTTCCGCTCGCCGTCGGCATCCGCTTCGATCCACACCTCGCCGTTCACGTGGAGCTGCACGATTAGTAGTGCGTTCGTCGTTGCAGTGGGATCGCCGTCATGCGGCTCCGCAGGTGCAGAGGGTGGCGTTGCGCCTGACGTCGCGGTAGCACCCGATTCGGTCGGTTGGTTCGCCGGCAGAGGCGTCGGAGCAGGCGCCGGCACCGTTGTCGGTGGTGCACTGACGGGCGGGGGCAACGTCGGGGCAGCGGCGACGTCGGGGCTAGTCGTCGTCATGTGCCGCCACAGCACGGCGGCGGCGAGAACCATCGCCACGATCACAGCGTATTGCCACAGCGGGGTACGGGGAACCTCGTTCGGATCAGGCGGTGGTGAGGCAGGAGGGGGAGGCGCCGGCTGGGGGGCAATCTCCGGCGAATATGCTGGCAGGATTTCGGACGGATTCACGCCTACGGCGCGCGCGATCGCCGTTAAGTACCCGCGAATAAAGACGCCGCCTGGGACGCGCGAGACGTCGTCACGCTCGATCGCCTCCAGAATCCAGAGCTGGATTTTGGTCTCCGTTGCGACCTGGTCCAGCGTCTTGCCGGCATCAAGCCTTGCGCGCCGGAGACGTTCCCCTGTGGACATACCCGCTTCCCACTCAACGATATGCAAATTCCCTGCAGGGTCGGTCTGTAACGATCAGGCGGCTCATCACACTTCCTCCGTGAAGGCGGACGATGAGGTTCGCTTCGGTGATCCAAAAAGCCCGGATCGCGAATCCTGGAAACTGGAGGTTACGCATGGCACGAATCGACGAAATTGCCCCCGACCTGTTCCGCATCTCGATCTACGTCCCTCAGATTGACCTGCAGTTCAATCACTTCCTGGTTCGCGACGAGGAACCTCTCCTCTTCCATACCGGCATGCGCCGTATGTTCCCCGATGTGCGGGACGCGGTTGCGCGTGTTCTGGATCCGGCGACGATTCGCTGGATCAGCTGGAGCCATTTCGAGGTGGATGAATGCGGCGCCCTGAACGATTGGCTCGCAATTGCGCCGCGCGCACAGGCCGCCTGCAGCCAGGTCGGCGTTCTGGTCAACCTCGAGGATTTCGCCGCTCGCCGGCCCCGCGGCCTCACACGCGACGAGGTGATCGACACTGGCCGCCATCGCTTTCGCTTCATCCCGACCCCGCATCTGCCGCACGGCTGGGACGCGGGCGTCCTGTTCGAGGAAAACAGCCGGCTGCTCCTATGCTCGGATCTCTTCCACCAGGTCGGCGACCGTGAACCGATGACAACCGACGATGTGGTCGGCAGATGGGGACACGCGATGGAGCTGTATCAGGCGCATCCGGTGCTGATGGACTACATGCCGTACACCCCGGCGACGCGTGCGCGTCTCGAAGGTCTGGCGGCGCTGCAGCCGAAGGTGCTGGCCGCGATGCATGGCTCGTCGTTCACCGGCGACTGCGCCGCAGCGCTGCGCGCCGGCGCGGACGTGATGGAGCGGGTCGCGGGCGCAGCCAGGCCGAACTTGACCGTCGGCTGAACCGGTTGGTACGGTCCGTGGTGTGTCCTCTACGGATTTCAACGCCGTCACAGATGCGATGCTGGCCGAGGCGATTGCGTCCGCCGCGCCCGGAGCCGCGCACGAGGAGGAGGCGGAGCTCTATCGCCGCTTCGCGCCGCGTGTTCGGCTTTACGGTCTCAAGCATCTTCGCGATGCCGCCGCGGCGCAGGATCTGGTCCAGCAGGTGTTCGTCGTGACGCTTCAACGCCTCCGGGCCGGGGAAGTGCGCAACACGGAAGTGATCGCCTCGTTCATTCTCGGCACGAGCCGTACGGTTGCAGTAGATCTGCGTCGCACACATGACAGGCGTGACCGCCTGACACAGACATTTGCGGATCGCACGGTGTCGATCGCGCCAGCGGAGGACTCGCTCGACCGGGCGCGCCTGGAAGGGTGTCTCAAATTGCTCCCGTCGCGTGACAAGGCGCTACTGGTGCTGACGTTTTATGCGGAGAAGAAGGCAGCCGACATTGCGTCGGACCTGCACATGGCGCCGGGTGCCATCCGTGTCGCGCGGCATCGGGCGCTGGTGCGGTTGCGCGACTGCGTGACGGGAGGGTCACGGCGATGAGCGGCGGACAGTGCGCACGCGGAACGTCGTTCACCGACCTGCTCGACTACTGGATCGGCGATCTGGATCAGACCGGCGCTCAGCGAGTCGAGGCGCATGTGTTCGAATGCGCCGAGTGCGCGGATCATCTCGCCGATATCGCGGCCATCGCGTTCGCGCTTGGCGAAGCCATCCGCGGCGGACGCGTCCAGACTGTGATCACCGACGAGGTCCTGAACAGACTTTCACGCGACGGGCTTCGCATTCGCACCTACACGCCGAAGCCGGGCACCTTCATCCCGTGCGCCGTCTGGCCAGAGGACGATCTGGTCGTCTCGCGATTGCGGGGTGACTTCAGCGGCTACGACGAGCTGACGCTGGCGTTGAAATCCGATGACGGCACGGAGCTGAGTCGCAGCGTCGACATTCCACTGATTTCCGGCACAGATGAGATTCTCACCGCGACATCCGCGGCGCAGCTGCGGCAACTGCCGTCGACGCGTCTTCGATTAATTGTCTCTGGCCGACGGGGTGATACGGAACGCGTGATCGGCGAGTACGGTCTCGAGCACGGCGGCGCCATGAACCGTTGATGTTGGTTGGTCGTTGGTGGTTCGTGGTCTAATTTCTATTCCCTGACATGCGCATCGCACGCCGGTTTGTCATCAGCGGACGTGTGCAGGGGGTCGGCTTCCGCTGGTTCGCGCGCGACGTCGCGATGCGTGAAGGCGTAGCGGGGTGGGTGATGAATCTGCCAGACGGCCGCGTGGAGGCGTTCGTCGAGGGCGATGAAGAGGCCGTCACGCGCGTCGAGCGCGCACTCCGCGGCGGGCCGCCCGGCGGTCGAGTGCAGCACGTAACGGTGATAGACGAGGATCCGACAGGCAATCTAAGCGGTTTCGCGATAAGGCATTGATGTTGACCATCGATCTGAAACAGATGATTCGCAGTGTCCCGGACTTTCCCAAGCCGGGCATAAACTTCTTCGACATTACGACGCTCCTCAAGGATCCGGCCGGCCTCAAGGCGACGATCGATGCGCTGTCCGCTCCGTACGCCGATGCGGGAATCGACGCCGTCGTCGGTATCGAAAGCCGTGGCTTTATCCTCGGCTCTGCCGTCGCGCGGCAGATCGGCGCCGGCTTCGTCCCCGTGCGCAAGCCGGGCAAGCTGCCAGCCAAAGCCATCAAAGAGGTGTATGAGCTCGAATACGGCAAGGATGCGATCGAAGTCCACGCCGACGCCATCGAAAAAGGGCAGCGCGTGCTGATCGTCGATGACGTGCTGGCGACAGGCGGGACGGCGGCGGCGACGACGCGCCTCGTACAACAGCTCGGAGGCACGCTCCACGGGCTCGCATTTCTGATCGAGCTGACGTTCCTGAATGGGAAGTCGAAGCTGACCGGAGAGAGCGTCTTTTCCGTGTTGCAGTACTAACTGTTGGGCCGGCTCCCGCCTTCGCCGAAGCCTTTGCGGAGGCGGAAAAGCCGGCCCTACATACCCGACTACTTCACATATTTCGTGATGCCACGCAGGTTGGCTTCCGCGGTGTAGATGTTCCCCGCGGCGTCGATGGCGATCCCTTCGCCCATGGCGCCGTCCGGCGCATCCGTTTTGTGCGCCGGGATGAACATCGTCACCTTGCCATCCTTGACGCTGCCGATACGAACGCCGCGCTGCCAGCCGGGATGCACGCGCTCCGTCGACTCCGAATCGGCCGTATAGATCATGTCGTTCTTGTCGATCGTCAGCCCGCTGATGCGGCCGAAGTTGTCGAGCTCCTGCACGAACTTCCCATCCTTCGTCAGGATCTGGACGCGGTGATTGTGGCGATCGGCGACGACGAGCCGTCCCATGGAATCCCACGCCAGCGCATGCGGCGTACGGAATTCGCCAGGGCCGGTGCCTGTCTTGCCGACAGTCCGGAGGAACTTGCCGTTCTTGTCGAACACGGAGATGCGGCCGACCAGATTCGGATCGGTCACGTCGGTGTGGCTCTCGGCAACGTAGATGTCGCCATTCCGTGGATCCGTGATCGCGACAGTCGGCTCCGTCAGTGCCTCGGGCGGATTGCCTTTGACGCCCGCCTTGCCGAGCGTCATCAGCACGCGGCCGTCGGGAGCGAACTTCACGACGACACTGCCCTTGTGGGTCGCCTCGTCAGCGCGCGAATCCGCCACCCAGATGTTGCCGTCGCTATCGACGTGGATGCCGTGCGGCCACGCGAACATGCCGCCGCCGAAGCTTCTGATCTCCTTGCCGGATTCATCGAAGTGATGGACTGGATTGGCGTTCGTGTTAGCGCAGCCGGGCGTCGTCCCTGGTGAGCAGCGATCGACGGCCCAGACGGTCTTCCCGTCCTTATCGATGGCCACGCCGTTCGATCCGCCCCAATCGCGGCCCTCGATCTTTCCCCAGTCGCGAATGACGCGATACGGATTCGCGCCGTTGTTGACCGGCTGCACCTTGTCGGTCTGCGGTGTGCCACCCCGTGCCTGCGCCAGGACGGTGACGCCTGCCAGAGCAATGAAGGGAACAACCAGCGAGGCAATGGACGGAACTTTCATGTGCGCTCCTTGTTGAACCGTGATCCTACATCCGGAGTTACAATCCGTCCGCCTCCGCGCCTCCGGTGCTACGGCGTGACAGGCGAATTTTGAATCAGGAGGGCCCATGACGCGCTGGCGGACGGGATTTTCCTTGCTTGCCCTCGGGCTCACGGCGGGAGGTTCGGCGTTGCTCCTCGCGCAGGCGCCGCTGACGCGCATCTGTGGTGAGGGCGCGTCGGCGCCGGCCTGTCAGGCCGTTCGTGGCGATCGCTCCGAGGGATGGCTCGCGCAGACGCGCTCGGAGGTGATGGCGCGCAACGGGATCGTCAGCACGGTCCAACCGCTCGCCGCGCAGGCAGGCCTCCGCATTCTCCAGCAGGGCGGTAATGCCATCGATGCCGCGGTCGCGACAGCCGCGATGCTGAACGTCGTCTTTCCGCAGAACGTCGGCATCGGCGGTGACCTCTTCGCGCTCATCTACGTCGCCAAAGAGAAGAAGGTCTATCAGCTGAATGCGAGCGGCATCGCGCCCGCTGGCCTGACGCTCGAGCGGATGAATTCCCTCGGCTACAAGGTGAACCCCGCGAACTTCGGTCCCGGGTCGGGGATGCCGCCAGGCGGCATTCTCACAGTCACCGTTCCGGGCTCCTTGTGGGGATGGCAGGAGGTCCTCACGCGCTTCGGCACGAAGACGTTCAAGGACGTGCTGCAGCCGGCGATCGACTACGCGGATCAGGGCTTTCCGGTCACCGAGGAGATTGCCAGCCTGTGGCGCATGAAGAACGCGCTGCCGCTTCAAGCGTGCTGCTCGATGACGGATGCCGATTCGATCAAGACGTTCTATGTCAATGGCAAGGCGCCGGTTGCCGGGACAATCTTCAGAAATCCCGATCTCGCGAAGGCGTTTCGCCTGATCCAGCAGCAGGGGCGTGACGCGTTCTATCGAGGCGACATCGGCCGGGCCATCGTCGCGAAGTCGAAGGCGCTCGGCGGTCCGATGACGCTCGACGATCTTGCGAACTACAAGGGCGAGTGGGTCACACCCGCGTCAACGACGTACCGAAACGATTTCACGGTCTTCGGCACGCGCGCGCCGTCGCAGGCGTGGGGCATCGTCGAAGCGCTGAACGTGCTCGAAGCATGCGTGCCCACCTGGTATCCGGGAAAGACGCTGGCCTCGCTCGGCCCCGCCAATCCCCTGTATTGGCACGCACTCGTCGAAACCAAGAAAGCGGTGTATCGGGACGTCTACGGACACAACGCTGATCCCAACGCGGTGAACGTGCCGCTCGAGATGCTGACGGGCAAGCCGCACGCCGCGTCGCTGTGCAGCAAGGTCAATCCGAATCACGCGTCGGCGACCGGCCCGGCGAATGCTGATGCGGATGGCACTGGCGACACCATCTACCTCGCGGCTGCCGATCGCTGGGGCAACATGGTCTCGTGGATCAACAGCAACTTTTCCACGTGGGGTTCCGGCATCACGGTGCCGGGCTATGGCTTCATCCTCCATAACCGCGGTGGGTTGTTCACGCTGGATCCGAAAAGTCCGAACGTGATCGCTGGAAACAAGCGTCCGTACAACACGTTGTCCGCGGTCCTCGCGACGCGCAACGGAGCGCCGTTGCTCGTCACGGGACAGCACGGTGGCGATCAGCAGGGGCAAGGCAACATGCAGGTGCTGATCAACATTCTCGATCTTGGCGCGAACATGCAGGCGGCGGGGGACATGGCGCGCTTCAGTCACAACCAGGTTCGGAACGAACTGCAGATGGAGTCGCAGCTGTTTCAACTGGTCGGCACGGCACTCAAGAACATGGGACACAAGGTCGCGTCATCCAACGGGTCGCCCGTCGGCGGCTTCGAAGGAATCATGTTTACGCCCGACGCGAATGCTGGGCCTGGATGCGCGCCGGCCGATGCGAAGTGCACGGCGCCAATCGCGGGATTCTACCGAGCCGGATCCAACTTCCGCGAGGACGGTCAGGCCGCCGGGTACTGAGCGGGCACCGAGATCGCGTGTTGCGCACGCGCGCCCTCGGCGCTCTCCCGCCGCCGCTGCTCGAAAAAGCTTTTCCAGAAGAACCCGTTCTGGAATGCGACGAGATAGACCATCAGCTTTGACTGGCTCAAGATACCCGGTGAGTTGACCTCGGCGGCGATCGTCAAGAGGGGAATGAAGACAATCGGAGACGCCAGAATCGGCATGAGGAACGTCATCGGTGCGAACGTCAGCCTTTCCTGTCCCTTCTCCGCCTGGGCGTAGACGTACTCCGCCATCATCCCAAGCAACATTGCGATGTAGCAGATCACCACGGCTGCGATCTGCTGTGTGTCGTCGCCCCGCGTCTCGAACGGCGCCGGCGTCGAGTACCACACACCTGTCGATACGAGACCCACCAACGCAGTGGTCGCCCACATACGCGCATGGCGGTGGAGCGCCGCGAAGACCAGAAGAGCGCCGACCGTACCAACAAGAGAGACGATCAGGGTTACGTACACGACTGCAGGCATGAGATGGCCCCTTTCAGTTCGGACGTACGAAGACGAACTCGCCAGTACTGGTCCCCATGCCGACATCCTTTAGCACCGGAACCTGTTCCGCCAGGCGGCGGCTGCGGACCTCGTCAAGCACGATCCGTTTCGCTCTCGAGTACAGCTCGTTGGTGGTGATGAGTTGTCCGTCCGACGCTCGAGATCGCTCCTTCAGCGCGGTAAGAAGCGCGTGTGTGAAAAGCCCGCCTGTCTTGTCCTCGTTGGCGCGCTGGCTATCGGTGCCCGCCATGAGCACGTACTTCGACTGTTGGCTCGCGAGCTGATGCAGCCGGACGGAATCAGTGCGATCGAGCTTCTCGAACAAGTCCGCGCCGCGCGTCGCTCCAGGTACGGCGGCGCCGCTGTAGCACGCATCGAGGATGACCAGCAGGTGCTTCACATCGAGACCACGCATCCACGCCACGAACTCGTCCATCGGAATGCTCGTCTTCGGATTCAGCGTGTCGCCGCTGGTTGCCAGCACGATGTAGCCGCGATTGGCGACGAGTGCGCCGTGGCCGGCGTAGTAGACGAGGAGACGATCCTCCTTTTTCAGTTTGCCCGCGAAGTGGCGCTGGACGTTGCGAAGGGTATCGGCGGTCACGTCCCGGTTTGCCTTGATCAGAATCAGTGCGAAGCCCTGTGATTCCAGGAATGCCTTCATGTCCGCCAGGTCGCGCTCCACGCCTGGGAGGGGCGTCTTCGAGTCGTAGTTCGAAATACCGAACAGGATCGCGTAGCTCTGGCCGAACGGCATCGGATAGACGAGTTCGTCGATCGTCTGACCGACGCGTTGCGCCGTTTTCGCGATGACAGCCTGCACCGCTGCCGCCGCTGCGCCGACGGAACGAGTCGGAGCGGGACGGACATCGACAGTCGTCGTCGGCAGCAGCTCCGATCCGTGGACGACCGTTCCGACAGCCATGAAGCCTGTGAACGGCACGCCCTCGCGGCGGCGGAAGAACACGTATCCGCTTTTCGATCGGCCGGGCCCCAGCTCACCGTCAGGAAGCCGCCGCTGAAAGGGCTCGCCTGTAATGCGGTCCCGGCTGGCAAACAGGCGGCCGAAGGCGTTGAAAGCCCCGTTCTGAATCAGCAGACGTCGGGCATCATCGGCATCGATTGGTGCGAGAGGTGTCTGATCACCGGCGGCGCCGAGATCGAGCCGCACGTCGTTGTAGTCAAACCGAAGGGTCCGGTTCGATACGTTCGTAACGGCAAGCCATATCGGCAGCACGCGGGCACCCTGGAGTCGCTGATCGAGGTCTCCGGGATCGTGATACTCGACGTCGACATCAAAGTCGGTGGGTGCACCGAGTTTGATGTTCATCTTCATCAGTCCCTGGGCGTCAGTGGACGCTGCGACACCGATCGCGAGCACGAGGGTCAGCCAGAGGCGGAATCGCATCGCAATGACTACCAATCGACGTTGGCTCGAAAGAAGAGTGCGTGTGCGCTGATGCTGCCGGTCGATGCAAAGCGATACCCGCCGCTGAAGCGAAGCGCGCCAGTGCGATATGCGATGCTGCCAATCACGGTCCGGGAGGCAGGCTTGCCGAGATCGAGATCCGGCAACGTCGGATCGGATTCCAGACCCGACTTCACGTTGTCGGATTCGAGATATTTGCCGATGAGCACCGTCCGGTTCGTCAGGTCGTAGCCGACGCTCCCGCCCCATGACAAATCGAGGTCGAGGCCGCGAGCGTTGATGGCGTCCGCCAGGTATCCGAAATTGCTACCGAGCCATGAGGCGGGAACATGGCTTCCTGATCCTTGCAGCAGCGCGCCACCCACGACTCGCGTGCGACCGAGATCTTTGAACACCGAGGCCCATCCACCGCCTCCGACGTCCAGCGAACCAAATGTCGGCTCGCTCGAGGTCTCGGTGGCACCGCTCGGCAACGGCGCTCTGTTGGCAGCGGTCGCGTTCGCGTAGGTGATGCCAGAGCGCGCGACAGCTCCAACGCGTACGACGGCAATCTCCCGGTTGAACTCGCGGTAAGGGTGGAAGTCGGCAGCGACGGTCAAGGCGTGCGTTCGCAAATCTTCTGAGTGGTCGGCGTAGCGACCCTGGACCGAGAACGAGTCGGTGAAGTCGTACAGGCCCTGTAGCGCTCGTCCCGATGAGCCCGGGCTGTCGTCGCGATTGAACCACTCGAGTTCCGCCAGTCCCGCGGCGCCCGCCCGAGCGGCGGTGCCGGACCGGCGCACGGCATCGGCACCAAGAACTGTCGTCAGCAGCAGCTGCTGCGCGTACAAATGCGCGGTGTCGGCACCAAGGAGTGCCGCGGAGAGACTGCCTGGGAAGAGGATGTTGAAGAGCGCTCGCGCGTTGGCTGTGGCCCAGGCTTCAAACTGACCCCTGGTGCCAACACTTGGATCAGGATTACCAGGTGCAACGAACTCCAGACCGCCGGATGGAGGGCAGACGCCCGGTGTGGTGACCGCGCCTCGCGGCACGATGGTGAAGGAGACGCTGTCCTGCGCCGCGAAGTCGTTGGTACTCGTGTTTCCGTCGATGATTCTGGCGCACACGACGGCGCCGTACAGTCGCTCGCCGCTGATCGGGCGGACCACGCCCGGTGGGGCGTTCCTCGCCAGCTCCAATACGGCTGCTGACAGGCCGCCCTGCGCCCATGCCGGCGCGGCCGAACCAGTGATTGCGACCAGCGCGCTGATCGCGGCGACCCGCCTTGTCATGACCTCGGCCCTCCTTCTTCAGGACCAACGCCGCCGAGCCAGTGAACGAACACCGCGATAGACGGTCCGTTCACACAACGATTGGAAGCCGGGCATTGAAAGCTTGTTGTTGAGTCGTCGCGCTAGTGCTACTGTTTGCCCCCATCCAAGGGAGGTGTCATGCGGCTCAGGCTCCCTGCGTGCGCGATTCTCATCACGTTGTCGTTCGTGCATCCGACCATCGCCGATGCGCAGAATGCGGCGGCGGCAGCCATCCCTCGCACCGCTGACGGCAAGCCCGACTTGTCAGGCATCTGGCAGGCGATGAATACGGCTGCGTGGGACATTCAGGATCACGCGGCGCAGAAAGGTGTGCCCGGGGGTCCGGGCGTCGTCGAAGGGAACGAGATCCCGTATAGGCCGGAGGCGCTCGCCCAGAAGAAGAGGAATTACGAACAGCGCGCGACGCTGGACCCGGAATCCAAGTGTTACTTGCCTGGCGTGCCGCGCATCACCTACATGCCGTATCCGTTTCAGATCATTCAGAAGCCGAATGAGCTGACGATCCTCTACGAATACGTCCACACCGTTCGCTACATCTTCGCGAACGGCACGCCGCACCCGAAAGGGCCAATCGAATGGTGGCTCGGAGATTCACGCGGCCGATGGGAAGGCGACACGCTGGTGGTAGACGTCGTCCACTTCAACGACCAGACCTGGTTCGATAGGGCTGGCAATTTCCACAGCGATGCCTTGCACGTGGTCGAACGCTATTCGCTCATGGATCCCGACCACATCAACTACACGGTCACCATCGAGGACCCAAAAGTCTTCACGCGGCCATGGAACATGAACATGGTCCTCTATCGCCACAAGGAAAAGAACTTTCAGTTGTACGAATACGAGTGCTATGGCTTCGACTTCGAAAAGATTTATCCGTATCCCGATCTCGGAGCTGCCAGATGAGAACCAGAACTCTGATGGTCGCGTTCGGGATCGGCACGGCACTGTTGTTCGCGATAGTGCCACTTCGAGGTCAGGGGCAAGCCGGCGCAACCAATCGACCCGCCACGTCAAAGCCGTGGCCGCCGCAGAAGCTGTCGGACGGCCAGCCGGATGTTCAAGGCATATGGGCTGCGGTCAATGGAGGGTCAACGTCACTCACCAATCCGATCAGCGGTGGCGAAGATTTCGATCGCCGGGTCACGGGCGAAAATATCCGGAGGCCGAGTCGCGTCATCGATCCGCCCGACGGCCTGCTTCCGTATCAGCCCTGGGCCGCCGCGAGGCAGAAGCGGCAGGAGTCGGATTACGAACATCCCACCAGGCCTGAGCACATCGACACTCAGCACCGGTGCCTGATCTCGGGCATTCCGCGGCTCTATACGATCGTTCCATCGTTCAGGATCATCCAGATTCCGGGCTCGGTGGTCTTCGTCTGGGATGAGTACCACGCGTATCGCGTTGTCCCGCTTGACGGACGGCCACATGTCGCATCGAACGTGAAGCTCTGGATGGGCGATGCGCGCGGCCACTGGGAGGGCAACACGCTCGTGATCGATACGACGAACATGAGAGGCGCCCGCCTCACCTACATCGGCGACTTCTACAGTGAGAATGCGCACGTCACCGAGCGCATGACGTTCGTCGATGCCGACAACATGACGTACCAGGCAACCGTCGATGATCCGACCGTCTTCACGCGCCCCTGGACGTTCCGAATCGGTCAGAAACGCAGACCGGATGACGAGAGCTGGGAGTCGGCGTGTTGGGAAGGGAATCCGGATCCCGACGTCTGGTTGAAAAAATAAATCGTTCGGACCTCGGAACGATCCGAACGTTTCAAACGAACCGAACGATTAATTACCGTTCGGCGGACGACACTGCTGCGTGACGAGCATCGTGCAGTCTGGGCGAGTGTCGAGACGGACGTTGATGATCTTGATGTAGCGCGCCGGCGTTCCGTCCTTCGTGGCCGGGCGATACTTCCAGTTGAGCGCCGCCTGCAACAACTGCCTGTCGTAGGTCGGCTGCACCGGCATCGCCATCCGCGCCGACAGCACTTTTCCCGTCTCATCGATGAGCACTTCGATCGCACCGCTCCACAGCCGCCTTTCGGCGAGGTGGCTGGTCGGCAGCGTCTGCGAGATGACCACAGGCGGCACGAGATTGGGCGCCCCGTCACGGTAGACGGGCGGCTCCGGCGGCTTGCCAGCTGCTGCGCTCTCCCCTGGGCTGCTGTTGTCGCGTGCGGAAGGCGCTGGCGGGGGTGGAGCAGCCGCGGCAAGCTCCCGCGCCGCACTCAGATCACGGAACGCCGCCGCCACGACCGCGAGATCCGCGAGGTCGGTGTTGGACGAGACGTCCGGATCGCGAAGCAGTGTCAGCACACGCTCGAATGCGGCCGCCGATCCCGGGTCCTTCCGATCGAACGCTGCCTTGGCCTGCCCGTACGCGCTCTGCACCAGAGACGGGAGCAGTGACTTGCGGACCTCTGAGAAGACGGCTCGCACGCGCGGTGAGGCCTGGGTCTCCGACAACTCGTAGAACGGGTTTGCGGAGATCAGCGCTGCGATCGCGTTCCGGGCTTCATCCTTTCGGTCGAGCGCCACCAGGCAGAACACGCGGTACTCGCTTACTTCGAGGGTCTCAGTTGGTGGGGCAGTCGCCCGGATGGAGTCCAGCACGCCGAGCGCTTCGTCGTAGGCCGCGGAGCGATACAGCTCCTTCGCACGGTCAAGCTGCGCATCATCCGCGCTGACCGACGCACTCAGCCCGGCGAACAACGCGCAGGCGAATGCCACACAAAGATTCATGCGCATGACGTTCATTGCTTTACCTCCAGCGCCATGAGCAGCCGCACTTTTTCGTGGAATGTGCTCCATGTTACAGACGTCACCGACGTTGTCAACGACGAAATGATGTGTTCGACACGAAAAGTGCTGCGCGACGTACGCCACGCCGGCAACGCTGTTGGATCGGATGAGGGATTTGTGTACCATGCGCGCACGGGACGCAATTGGAGACGAACGAAAGCGGCCTCGCGCAGCGCGTCTCGAGTCTGCAGGAGCAGATCGAGCATCTCCGTCGAGTGACCGACCGGCGTCCGCTCGAAGAACGCCTCGTCACGCTCACCGAGTTCGGCGCGGCGATTCTGAAACGATGGGCCGTCACGGCCGATCGCCACGCGGCCGCGGTCAGTCAATTCGAAGCCCACCTTCGCGCGCTTGGCGATACAGGCGCGCAGCTCCAGGAAGACACGTCGCAGCGGCTTCACCACCTCGAAAGCATCATCCAGCAGGAGTGGGACTCGCTTCGGCTTATCCACGAAGCTCCCGTCAAGCAACTCGTCGAGCAGGCCGCAAGCCTGACGGAAGTTTGCATCGCGACCGCCAACTCCGCGCAACACGGCTTTGACCGCGCCGAGGCGCGATTGGCGGCGCTCGAATCAGAATTTCACCGCAGCACGTCGGAGCTGACGCGCGAGATCCAGAGCGCGGTGGCCGAACTGCGGAGCCTTTCGCAGAACAGGGCGAGGCAGCTTCCGGCCGGCGAGACGCCAGCGTGGCCGCTCGAGGACGTGACGCGCCTGCATAGCCAGCTGCGCGAGACGCCAGGCGTTCACGTTACCGAACCCCGCGCGCTGCCCATGGCCCCCGAGCTCACGAGCGCACCCGCCCAACCCCCGAATACCGCACCGCCGACGGCGACCCCGCCGTTTTCAGGTTTCGCTGCCGTCGCCCCGGCCAGAACCCGTCGCCTCACGATCATCGCTGCTGCGGTGCTGTTGCTGATCGTCGTGGCTGGTTTCGCGTGGCGCGTCGAAAGGCAGATGCGCGCGTCGGCCGAACAGCTCACCGAAACGCAGCGTCAGCTGCGCGTGACGACGGAAACCGCAGCCCGGCAGATTAACGAAACGCAGGTCCAGGCGAATCGCGCGATTTCTGCGGCGCAGGAGCTGACCGAGCGAGCGCGGATGATCAGCGACGTGCTGGCCGCGCCGGATTTGATTCGGTTCCCGCTGGTTGGCCGAGATTCGCTGGAGTCAGCGACCGGGCAAGTCCTCTGGAGCCGTTCGCGGGGAATCTTCGTGTTCAGCGCGTCGGGGCTGCCGGCGGCACCGCAGGATTCGACCTATCAGGTGTGGCTGTTGACCCGGACGGGCGCCATCAGCGTGGCGACGTTCGATCCCGACTCAGGTGGACGCGCGACGGTCACCGCCACGCCGAAGGTGCCGCCGCTGGTGGGCGCGATGGTCACCATGGAGCGAAAGGGAGGAAACGACACGCCTTCGGGCGAGCCGTTGCTCACCCGCGCGCCATTGGTATCATCGGGCGCGTGATCCGGCACTGCTTCCGAACGAGTCCGCTCGGGATCTCATGAACGTCACCGTCAGCCAGGTGCTGGCCATGGTCGGCCGGCTGGACGACAGTCCAGGCTTCGATACGCCGCGTGAGCGTTTCCGGCGGTTTCTCGTCCAGCGAATCACGGATCCGCAGGCGGCGCGCCTGGTTATCCAGCAGTGTCAGCAGATGTCCGGTGAGCAGAACCACCGCGCACTACAGGACGCCGTCGTCCTCCTCGGCAGATTTCTGGGCTTTCATACCGCGTTCCGCCAGTACCAGCACGATCCAGGGGCCGCGCCAATCACCGGGGAATGGGAGTCGCGGCGACGCCTTCGTGTGCTCCTGAGTCTCTGCACGGATCAGACCGCGGCCATTGAACTCGAGGCGTTCGTTCAGGTCGTGCGCAACGGGTTGCCCGCGCATCTGCAGGCGAACACGCCGCGCGTTGGCCTCTGCGTGGTCAGCCCACTGTTTGCGGCCAAAGCGCGAATCGAGGAGATGCTTCGGGCTCGAAGGCATCCCGAGCTGCGAATCGTGTCGCTCCCCGGCATCCTTCGTATGACAGAGATGGTCGCGTCAGGTCGGATGACACACGACGATGTCCTGCAGGTGCTCAATCCGGACGTGAACCTGGATGCGCTGATCGAGCGGTTCGATGGGTGGACGACACCAGGCCATATCGAAGTGGAGCACGCAGCGGAGGAGGCAGGTCCGCGGGCAGAGGCGGCGGTGGACGCGGGCTGCTGGGTGGCTGCGATTCAGCTCGATGCGAACACCGCCCCAGGACAATTTGTCGAATCCGTCATCGCAAGACGCCGGATTCTGCCGATCAATCCCGCGGGGCACGTGCAGCGCGCTGTCGAGTCCGGAAATCTCATCTCTGTCTACATTGCCGGCGTCGGTTTTGTTGCGCACGCGAAGGTTGCCGGCGTCATCACCGAAGGTAGTCCGCTGGTCCGCCATTCGGAGCGGTTCACGCAGGTCGTGACCTTGTCCGAGGTCGCGGTGTATCACATTCCGGTCGGTGGCCCTCAGGAGCTCGTCCGCAGAATCGAAGGAACGCTTTCCGATGGAACCACTGCCGTGGCCACACCGATCTCGCGCCAGGAATTCGACCTGGTGACGAAAGCCGCCGCGTTCTCGTAAGTCCGCTAGCGGAACGACGTGCTCACGCGGGTCGGCACGTCGGCCCGCACGACCACGGTTTCGCGGCGTTCCCCAAGCTGCGGATGGCGAAAGGTTACCTGGTGCTCGCCGAGACTTACCGAGACGTTCGCGACCGGCGTATCACCGATGGGCCTGTCGTCGATGAGCACCTGCGCCCACGGGTCGGCGTTGATGCTGAGACGACCCATCGGCGGCGTAATCGTCAGCGGCGTCAGTACACCGGCTCGGATCGTCACCGTTTGTCGCACGCGGTAGCCGAGGGCGGTGTTCAGCAGGTCAAGTTGATGCGTGCCCTCGCTGGTGACGATCGGCCCGTCGGCGGTCGACCCGAGCACGCGATCGCCTTCGAGGACTTTGAGCTCGATCGGTGACGTAACCCTGACGCCTCCCGATCGCTGGCGTGCGCCGGCTTGTTCGATGGCTGCGAGCGCGCGAGCATCCGCCGCTGCTACGGGTGCCGCGGTCACCGTGCTCTCGACCGCAGGTGCAACGGCGGCGTGCACGAGACGGATCGCACGCGTACTCGAGCTCACGGTGAGCTGGAGCGGTGTGGTTCCAACGGGTCTACCGTCCACTACGACGGTGTCCCCTGGCACGGGGGACTCGATCACGACAGCCGGTTGCACAACAGACGCAGGTTTTCGCACGGCTAGCCACGCAATCACCGCGCCCTCGGCAAGCGCGACGAGTCCCAGGGCGATTGCGATCCACGCTCCGACGAAATTTTTTCGGCGAGTGCTATCCGTTGTGACAGCGGCTTCAGGCGTCGTTGCGATCTCAGGTTCGGCGTCCGCGACATCGCGGCCGTCGCCAATGACATCCGGGGTACTGCGGCGGTTCGACACGTCACCGATCTGTTGCGGTCGCAATGGTCGCGCAATCTCGAAACGCGTGACCGAACCTGGGCCGGAGAGGGCTCCCTCTCGCTGGGGAAACGCCTCGAGAAATCCCGCCGTGGCTACGGCGATGGCGCTCGGTGACATCGAGGAAGCGGGAAGCTCTTTCAGGCCCTCCTGCGCATCAGCCGCGGATCGGTACGGATGCGGCGACAGCTGTAGCGCGTGTTCCAGCCATACGCGCAGCGGCGCCGCAAACGCCGAGGGGGTGGCCGCCGCCATGGCGCTGAATTCATCCAGCAGCGCCGGCAGGTTGCGCTGGAAATCGGTCAACGTGATCGCCCGGCCCAGCAACATCGACAGTGCGACCGCGCCCAGCTGCACGACGTCGTTGCGCGCGTCGATGCGCGCCAGGCCGCGTTCGTCGCCAGTGGTCAGCAGCCCGAACTCGTGCCAGAGCGCGGTCGTGGAGCATCCCAACCGCTGAAGCGCGGCACCGAGCGCGTGCTCGACGAGACACAGGCGCCCCTCGGGTGTGAACACAATTCGGTCGGCACTCAGCGCGCCGTGCGCAGCAGCTGGCCCCGATGAATGCAGCGCCGCCAGCGATGGGGTGATCTCCCGAATGATCCAGGTGACGATCGCGGGATGAAGGCCTTTGCGAAACTGTGCGGCCGGGAGCTCTGACAGGCGTTGTCCGGGCATATGCACGGAGACCAGTGTCAGGTCGTGTTCGTTCAAGTACACGACTGCGCGAATCTCCGCGAATCCCGAATGGCGGAATCGCGACAGCCGTTCAACGCCTTCGCGCAGCGCGTTGTCGAAGCCTGGACTCACGGCGAGGTCGCGTCTGAATCGCAACAGCTCGAGCGAGACCGCGTCGGTGTTGTCGAACATCAACAACCGATCGCCGAATCCATCGCTTCGTCCTGGAGTGTACCAACTGGCGAGCCCTGGGCTCGATTCGATTGCGGAGAGGTTTGCGGTGTTCATCGGCATGGGCGGTGGCGCTCGACGCTTACACCGAGAGCGGGTCGGAGGGCACACTTCATGCGGATTCTCTTTTTTAGGTTGTCGTGGATTCGTGGGCCCGAGGGAGAACGAGCTTGAAGTGATTTTGCACGATTCAACGCCTGAGTCAAGAACGAATCAGCGAGTCATGCACAGCGTGTTGAATTCGATCAGGAGATCGTCGATCGTTCGCTTAGTGATCGTGCGACGGATCGCATCGATCACGTGACGTGCGCGAGTGCGAATTGCCGTCGCGCCGCGTAGTCGATGAATGACGGCGCGGTGAGCGGCGGCAAACTGGGTCAATCGTCCGCTTCGACAAGGTCGATAGCGCCGGTCACGAAGAGACACGAAGCGAGGAAGGTGACGTCAAGCGCGCAATAGCGCGTCGGCCAAGTCGATGCGCCATTCTCTCCAGGTCTTCCTCAATGGCACGATCGTGCTGACGGTTGTGAACCAACGTTGGAGTTTCTGTATGCCTAGGTCCTTGGCGCCTTCGCCGATTTTTTACGTGTCTTGATGGCGACGAGCGCGAGTCCGTTGCCCACCTCGCCGTTCGGAGATGTCGTCGCGCTCCTTTTGCAATGACGGCGGTACGAACGATCCGCAAGCACTGGTAAACTGACGACTTCACCACCGTTCGTCCCCGTAGCTCAGTTGGATAGAGCGCGCGCCTCCTAAGCGCGAGGCCGACGGTTCAAATCCGTCCGGGGACGCCACTAACGTTGGTAACTACACCGGCCAGCAATTTCCCGAGTGCCGCCTTCCCATGAAAGCGATACATCTTCCCGTCGGGCATGAACCTGATCGGCCCGTCGAGGATCTCGCGCAGCAGCTGGCGCCCGTCCTGCGTCTGACGCGTCAACAGCGAACGCCACACGGACCAGCTTGTCGCGTACCGCGGTCTCGATGGCCCGCACATCGCGCTGCGTGCCCCCTGGGGCGCGTGATTCCACCATACCGATCAGTTCGTCGCGCCGACGTTGACGCGTTTGGAGCGCCTCTAGCAACGTCGGCACTGGCGTTGACGACAAGGCAATCGCTTCGGTCAGACGGCCGATCTCCTGTTCCAATGAGGCGATCTCGCGCTTCCGCTTCGCCGTCTCGCGGGTGATGTTGGCCGGCTTCATGGCGTCCTTCACCCCGGCGATCACGGCGTCGATGATCTTCGGTTTCAGGACGTCGCCGCCGATGGTGCCGAGCACCGCTGTGTCGATGTTCTCCATCCGAACCAGCAGGTTATTCGCGCATACCATCGTGCCGCGCTTCTGGTAGGCAAGGCATCCGTAGAACCCGACACGGTGTCTGCCGTGGGTCCGTTTGATGACGCCCATGCCCCCGCCACACATCGCGCATCGGGCGAATCCTGGCAGCAGATATTCAGAGTCAAGTCCACACCGCCGCCGCTTGATGCTCGATGCTCGATGCTGTAAATCGCGCACTGTTGATGTTCAGCCGATGCTGTGCAGCTTTCCAGAGGTCCGCCGAGATAATCGCGATCTCCGGCACCTGCATCCGCAGCCACTCGCCCTCAGGCCGGTCAGATCGGCGCGCCTGTCCCCATTTGTCGCGTTTCTTCGTTCGATTCCAGATCACTTCGCCACGATAGAGCGGCCGATGCAGCACCTGATAGATCGATGCATGCACCCATCCGACGGGGCGCCCTTGTTGCGGCCGCGGGGCGGGTACGCCGTCTGCGTTCAGTGTCTTGGCAATGCGGGTGTAGCCCCATCCGCCGGCCGACAGTTCGAAGATGCGCCGCACGATTGCCGCCTCGGATTCATTGACGCGGCGTTCGACGTGGGACCGTCCCCCGTTCGAGTCGAGTACTTCAACGTTGTCGTAACCAAAACACCGGCCACCCGTGACGTGGCCGGCCTTCGCATGGCGCACCATCGAATCGGTGACGCGCTGCCGCGCCTTCTCGCGCTCGAGTTCGTCAGCGAACGCCGTCAGCGACAAGAGGATCTTGTCGGTGGGGGAGTCGAGCGTTCGCTCACGGTCCTCGAGATAGAACCAGACATGAACGCCCGCGGTCGTCAATTGCTTCAACGCGTACGCGGTTTCGATGGCCTCACGCCCGAGTCGTGACTCTTCGGACATGACGAGCACCTGGAACGACGGCCGCGGCTTCAATGCGTTCATCAGCCGCACGAAGCCGGGACGGTTGGCAAATTCGGCGCCGCTGATCCCGTCATCGACGAAGACCAGGGACTCATCGACCGTCCAGCCTTTGCGCTGTGCGTAGTCGCGCGCATGGTCGATCTGGCGCCTGACGCTCTTCGCCTCGTCAGCGACGCCGGATTGATCGGTGGACTTGCGAGCGTAGATAGCGGCGATCATCGAAGCACCGGTTTCTTCGTGCCACGTTCAGATGTGCGAGAGATCATTGCGGCCTCCAAACAAGAGGCCGGTAAGTTGGGCGTGCGAAAATGCGGCAGCCTCGCTCACCGGTTACTCGGTGACGGGGTCAGCGGTCGTCGGGTGCTTCTAACACCCGGCGGCCGCGTTTAGATGAACGAAGAATAGCACGGTCAGGGATCTCCCGAAATGGCGCGGTTCACAAACCGCGGCGACGCAGCCATCGCGCACATCCTGCGGCGATAAGCGCCAGTGCCCCGCTGAGCAGTCCAATTTCAGCGCCCGCGCCGTGGCTTTCTCCTACGAGGAAAAAGAACGCCCACCCGTATAAGCGGCCGAATGCGAAGAGAGCCGCGACAAGCCAAGCGAACACTTCCATCGAGTCTGCTAGATCGGCTCTAGGTAGGAGGCGAGAATCTCGCCGTCCCCGTACGGGCCATCCCCATCTACGTCGTACTGGCCCTCATCGAACTGCACCCAATAGAACAGATCCTGACCAGCCGTGGTTGTAACGGGCCGCGGCGCACCATGAGTGATTGTGCCCGTGAAGTCCTGTCGCCATCCTGCTCTGGCAGGAACTCGCACACGCGTGCCGGCGGCGAAACGCGTCATCGCTTCTTCGCCGCCTTCAGGAACGCTTAAAAGATTCCAAAGAAGATTACCCATGCGATGGGCGCTATGAACACGAGGGCGAGTGCAACCTGGCAGAGCGTCGGCGTCGTGTAGGTTCCATCGAGTATTTCACCGGCAACGGCGGCAACCCAATAAAGTGGCATAGCGAACACCATCACGCGCGTCGCCAATTTGCCGGCTGTCCAATAGATCACCGCTTCTTCGCCGCCTTCCGCTTACGCGTCGTCCCCACGCTTCTTCCATGGGGATAGCCTTTTCCTTTGCGAAGGTAGGGATTTCACCTACGGAATCCACTGTATTGCATTCTTCGTGCACAATCTCGTCACGAGCGTCGATATACTCCCGACTACTTCGTGTCGGAACCGCCGAAGTTCCATCAAGCCGAAACGGAACGGCCAGTTCGCGAACGCTGTCTGAAATGTGAGAGCGACGATACGGTCTGCGTCAGCGCATTCCGCTGGAATGCTCTCCGC
>Ga0268265_10000408_pt1 | contig 46038 bp, 39 predicted proteins | sample KBSSwiS52_FD_190355 | JGI IMG/M metagenome (GOLD analysis project Ga0268265, IMG submission 190355) | Switchgrass rhizosphere microbial communities from Kellogg Biological Station, Michigan, USA - KBS Switchgrass S5-2 (SPAdes) (version 2) | ecosystem: Host-associated > Plants > Roots >...
TCGAAGCGGCGGCCGAAGGCGTCGAAATGCAACTGCTGCAGCGAGGCGCCAGCCTTGCGCTGGGCAGCGGTGGTGGCGGAGGGCAGGGCGCGCAGGGGTTCGAAGTAAAGAATGCGGCCCGCGGCGGCGCTCGCGGCCGCCACGGACGGCGCGAGCGCCGCAGCCGCGACGACCCACAGCCCGGCGCGCACCGCGCCGGCGACCTTGCGAACAACCATGCTTCCTCCCCAGGAAACGTGCCGCCTTTTTGTCATAGCCGGAGCCGGCCTACAAGGAAGCCGCGCAACCTTTGCGCGCTTTCGCGAAGCAGTTCCGCGAGTGTCGGAAATCTTTGCAACTTTATTCGCAACTGGTCATTATTTAAACAGTTGTTTAATATCGGACTTGAGGAACGAAGTGAGCACTGGTCCACATCTTGCGCGTCGACGGCGGCCACGACCCCGCAGCCCCGGACGTCCGACTGTCGACGCTGACAGCGACGTGCGCAGCGCGCTGCTGGACGCGGCCAGCAAGCTGTTCCTGAAGCACGGCTTCGATCGCGCGACGGCGCGGCAAATTGCCGTCGCGGCGGGCACGACGCCCGCGATGATCCACTACTACTTCGGCAACAAGCTGGGACTGTTTCGCGCGATGCTCGAGCGCGCGATCGGTCCGGTGCGCGAGCTGATCGCAGGATCGTTGCAAGCCGGCGCGGTCGATCCAGCAGTACTGATCCGCATGCACATGCAAACCGCTGCGGCCAACCCGTGGATAGCGACGCTGATCGTCAACGAAGTGCTGGCGGAGAAAGGGCGCTTTCGCGGCACCTTCATCCGCGACGTCGCGGGCCGGCAGGCGCCGCTCGTGATCGAGTTGCTGCAGCGGTCTCGCGCAAGCGGTGGCGTGCGCGCGGATCTCGACGTGCGCCTGGCCGCCTTATCCCTGTTGTCGCTGTGCATGTTTCCCTTCCTCGCGCGCCACGTGGCCGGCCCCGTGCTGGGCCTGAAGTTCGATGAGGACGAGATCGAGCGCCTGATCGCACACACGGCGCGGCTGTTCGCTGTCGGCACGGTGCCGGCAGGGCGTGCGACGCGTCCGGAGCACTGAGCATGAAGTTACGAGCCGCTCTCATATTCTCTTGCAGCGTCGTGGTTCTCGCGGCGTGCAGCAACGACGGTCATGACGGGCAGATCCTCGGCACGCTGGAGCGCGATCGTCTGGAGCTGGTCGCGGAGTCCAATGAGCCGATCGTCGAGATCCTGGTGCGCGAGGGCGACGCGGTGCCGGCCGGCGCGACGCTGCTGCGACAGGAGTTGGGCTCGATGCAGGCGCGCCTCGATCAGGCAGTCGCGGCACGCAACGTCGCGGAACGACGGCTCGCGGAGCTCGTCAAGGGTCCGCGTGCGCAGGAAATCGCCGAAGCACGCGCTGCTCTCGGGTCTGCGCGCAGCATGCTGGAGACGGAGTCGAAGGAGTACGAGCGAGTGCAGGACCTGGTGTCGCGCAAGCTCGTGAGCCAGTCGGCGCTGGATCAGCAGCGCGCACGGCGCGACAGCGCCGCTGGAACCGAAAAGCAAACCACTGCACGTCTGCATCTGCTGCTCGAAGGCACTCGGAGCGAGGAAGTCCAGCAGGGCGACGCGGCCCTCAAGCAAGCGGAAGCAGCACTGGTTGAGTTGCAGACGAGCGCAGCGCGCTACGTCGTCAAGGCGCCGCGGGCGGGACGCGTGGAAGCCATTCCATACAAGCTCGGTGAGCGACCGGCCGCGGGCACGCCTCTGATCGTGATGCTCGCGGACGGCACGCCGTATGCGCGTGTGTACGTTCCCGAACCGCTGCGCACGCAATTCCTGCCGGGCACGCACACTCACATACGTGTCGACGGTCGCGATGACGAGTTGAACGGCGTCGTTCGCTTCGTGTCCGCTGAGGCAGCGTTCACGCCGTACTACGCGCTGACGCAGGAGGATCGCTCGCGGCTTGCCTACCTGGCCCTGATAGATCTGGACGAGAGCGCCGCCGCCAACGTGCCGACCGGCATGCCGGTACAGGTGGAACTCGTGAACCCCAAGCAATGAGCACGCAAGCAGCAAGCGGCCCGGCCATCAGCGCCCACAATCTCACGCGGCGCTTCGGCAAGCTCGTTGCCGTCGATCACGTGAGTCTCGACATTCCGCGCGCGACGATCTACGGCTTTCTCGGCCCGAACGGTTCCGGCAAGTCGACCACGATCCGCATGCTGTGCGGGCTGCTGCGTCCGAGCGAAGGCGAGTGCACTGTGCTCGGTCATCCGGTGCCGCGCGAAGCCGAGGCGCTGCGCATGAAGATCGGCTACATGACTCAGCGCTTCTCGCTGTGGGAAGACCTCACGGTGCAGGAGAACCTCGACTTCATCGGCCGCATCTTCGGCCTCGACGGCAAGCTGCGCACGACGCGCATCGACGAGCGGCTGCGCCAGTACCATCTCGAAGACCGCCGCGAGCAACGCGCGGGAACCATGAGCGGCGGACAGAAGCAGCGGCTCGCGCTCGCGGCCGCGACGCTGCACGAGCCCGAGCTGCTGCTGCTCGACGAGCCGACCAGCGCGGTCGATCCGCAGAGCCGGCGCGATTTCTGGGAAAGCCTGTTCGAGCTGGTCGATCGCGGCACCACGATCCTGGTCTCGACGCACTACATGGACGAAGCGGAGCGCTGCCACGGCTTGGCGATCCTCGACCGCGGCCGTCTCGCGGCGGAAGGCTCGCCGCGGCAGCTAATGGACTCGATCGGTGCGGTCGTCATCGAGATCGAGGCCGACGACGTGCGCGCGGCGCGGCGCGCGCTCGATGGCCAGGAGTACGTGAAGAGTGTCGCGCAGCTCGGCAACCGCCTGCACGCTTTGCTTGACCCACAGCGCCAGGATCCGGAAGAGAACATCCGCGCGCTGCTCGCAAAGCAGAGCGTGCAAGGCAAAGTCGAACGCGTGCGGGCGAGCCTCGAAGACGTGTTCGTCGCCGCCACCGGCTTCAATGCCGATGACGAAAGCTCATCGAAGCAGGCGGTCGCATAGTCATGTCGCGCATCTTCGCCATCGCCACCAAGGAAATCCGCCAGTTGCGGCGCGACCGGCTGACGTTCGGCATGATCGTCGGCATCCCGGTGATGCAAATGCTGCTGTTCGGCTATGCGATCAACTTCGACGTACGCGGCCTCAGCGCCGGCGTGGTCGACGAGGCGCGAACGTCGATGTCGCGCGCACTCGTAGCGGATATGCAAGCGAGCGGAGTGGTGAAGGTAACCGAGCACGCCGCTTCGATCGGCGAGCTGCGGCGCAGCTTGCGTTCCGGTGACGTGTCGATAGGCGTCTACATTCCCGCAGACTTCGAGCGCCGCCGCCTGATCGGTGACCGCCCGCTGGCGCAACTGCTCGTCGATGGCAGCGAGCCGACGATCGAGAACATCGCGCGTGCATTCGTGGCGATGCCACTGCCGCAGCGTGACGGCGTATATGGCAACAGCGCGCGGCAGGTATTCGAGGTTCGCACCGAGTACAACCCCGAGAAGCGCACTGCTGTGCAGGTCGTGCCGGCGCTGATCGGCGTGATCCTGACGATGACCATGACGATGTTCACCGCGGTGGCGATCGTGCGAGAGCGTGAGCGCGGCAATCTCGAGCTGCTGATCACTACACCAGCCAGTTCGCTGGAGCTGATGCTCGGAAAACTGGTGCCGTACGTGTTCATCGGCCTGATCCAGACGACGCTGGTATTGCTGCTCGGCGTGTTGCTGTTCCATGTGCCGATCAACGGCAACCTGTTCGCCTTCTACTTCGCGGCGTTGCTGTTCATCGCTGCCACATTGACCCTTGGGTTGATCGCGTCGACGGTCGCGGAGACGCAGATGCAGGCGTTCCAGATGTCGGTCTTCGTGCTGCTGCCCTCGATCCTGTTGTCCGGCTTCATCTTTCCGTTCGACGGCATGCCGCAGGTCGCCCGCTGGATCGCCCAGCTGCTGCCGCTGACGCATTTCGTCGAGCTGGTACGCGGCATCGTGCTGCGCGGGGCCGGCCTCGCGGAGCTGCAGGTTCCGATCTATAAGCTGCTCGCTTTCACTGCAGTCGCGCTCACGGTGGTCACCCTGCGTTTCCACAAGCGGCTCGACTGACGCAACCCCTGCTTACGCACCCCCTCTGACGCACCAAGTACGCGCGCTCTGCACGGCGCTCGCGCTAAACTGGTGCAGCGTCAATGCTCAGTCATCAGTCAGTACTGACTTATGGCCCCGGCACAGAACGTGCATTTGCGGTTCGAGGCATTCGAGACAGGAGCCACGGGGAATGAAACTCATCAGCGCAATCATCAAACCCTTCAAACTCGACGACGTGCGTGCCGCCCTGTCGGAAATCGGCGTTTCCGGAATGACCGTCACCGAGGTCAAAGGCTTCGGCCGGCAGCGCGGACACACCGAGCTGTATCGCGGCGCCGAGTACGTGGTGGACTTCGTCCCGAAGACCCGCATCGAGGTCGCGGTCAAGGACGCGCTGGTCGACCAGGTCGTGGAAGCGATCATCGGTGCGGCCAAGACCGGCAAGGTCGGCGACGGCAAGATCTTCATCACCGAGCTGGAGCGCGTGCTGCGCATCCGCACGGGGGAGACCGACGACCAGGCTTTGTAGGCTACGATTGCGTGCATGACGCACGCGATCCGAATCCATTCCTACGGCGGTCCTGAAGTCCTGAGCTGGGAAACGATCGAGGTGCCCGAGCCGGGCCCCGGTCAGGCGCGCGTGCGCCACACAGCGATCGGACTGAACTTCATCGATACCTACGAGCGCACGGGCCTGTACCCGTTGCAGTTGCCCGCGGTGCTCGGCCGCGAGGCGGCGGGCGTCGTCGAAGCCGTCGGGCCGGGTGTCAGTCAGCTCAAGGTCGGCGATCGAATCGCGTACGCATTCAATTCCGCCGGAGCGTACAGCGAAGTGCGCGTGCTGCCCGCCGAGCGTCTGGTACGGATTCCCCAGAGCGTCGACGATAACCAGGCCGCCGCGCTCATGCTGAAGGGCATGACTGCGCAGATGCTGTTGCGGCAGACCTATCGCGTACGCAAGGGCAACGTACTGCTGGTGCATGCCGCCGTCGGCGGCGTCGGCTCGATTCTCGTGCAGTGGGCGAAGCATCTCGGCGCAACGGTGATCGCCGTGGTCGGCTCGACGGCGAAGGCGGAGCGGGCGCGCGAGCTCGGCGCGGATCACGTCGTGCTGGCGAGCGAAGATTGGGTCGCACAGGTGAAGGCGGCGGCCGGCAAGCGTGGTGTCGATGTCGTTTACGACTCGGTCGGCAAGGACACGTTCTTCGGCTCGCTCGATTGTCTGCGGCCGCGCGGCCTGATGGTGACCTACGGCAACGCTTCAGGCCCGGTGCCGCCGATGGCGCCGCTGGAATTGAGCAAGCGCGGCTCGTTGTTCCTGACGCGGCCGACGCTGTTTCATTACATCCCGACCCGGGCATCGTTGGTGCGGGCGGCGAGCGAGATGTTCGACCTGGTTGCGAAGTCCGTGATCACGGTGCAGATCGGGCAGACGTATCCGCTGCAGGATGCGGCGCGGGCGCACCTGGATCTGGAGGCGAGGAAGACGACCGGGTCGACCGTGCTGGTCCCCTGAGGTTTCACTTGTCCGTGATCGGCGCCCAATTGGGCTGGCGCTCGACGCGTTCGCACCAGGCGCGGATCGTCGGGTACGGCGCGAGGTCGAAGCCGCCTTCGTGCGCGACATGCGTGTACGCGTACAGCGAGATGTCCGCCAGCGAGTACTGACCCGCGCACAGATACTCGCGATCGCGCAGCGACTCTTCGAGCACATCGAGCGCCGCGTAGCCGTTCTTCTTTTTCTCCACGAGTTTCTCGCCCAGCTCCTGGCGCGTCCTGCCGAGCTTCAGCCAGAAGCGCAGCGTCGCGATGTTCGGCTCGAGGTTGTATTGCTCGAAGCACATCCATTGCCACATGCGCGCGCGCTCGAACGCATCGCCGGGAATCAGCCGCGTGCCATCGGCGAGATACGCGATGATCGCGTGACTCTCCGGCAGGAAGCCCTTGCCCGGCACTTCCAGCAGTGGAATGCGGCCGTTCGGATTCTTGTCGAGGAAGGCGGCGGTGCGTGTCGCGCCGGTGCGGATGTCGAGCTCGATCAGCTCGTACGGCAACGCCAGCTGCTTGAGCACCAGGCGCACCTTGTAACCGTTTCCGGAGGGCAGGTAGTCGTATAACCGGTACATCATCGCTCCATCTCGATAAATGTCCGCCGGAGCCTCGTGGCTCCACGCGGCGCACCGCATCACGCGCAACTACGTACACGCGACTGCTCGATAGCATTCGCGCGCTGCCGACACCCTGCCCGATGTCGACGTGTAGCCGCGTTGCGGTTTACGGTTTCGTGACGCCCCGCGAGGCTTCAAGCGCGCAGCGTCGTTGCTCCTCGCAACATCGCCAACGCACCGCTGCGCACGACCTCGAGTACCTCGCCGAGATTCCCCGCTTCGGCGATGAACTTGTTGATCTGGGATTCACTGTCCGTAAGCTCGACGGTAAAGCTTTCTGCTTCATCCGACAATACTTTGCCGCCTGCTTTGTGCACGCACGCCTGCAGAGCGGCGACTTGCGGCGCGGCTGCGCGCAATTTGATCAGCAGCAGCTCGCGCTCGACGTGCTGATCGCGCGTCACGTCGTCGACGTTGACGACGTCGATGAGCTTCAGCGACTGATTGACGATCTGCTGGATCACCGCCTCGGTGCCGCTCGTCACCAGCGTCAGGCGCGACACGGTCGGATCGTCGGTCGGCGCGACGCTGAGCGATTCGATGTTGTAGCCGCGCGTGGCGAACAGGCTCGCGACGCGCGTCAGCGCGCCGACTTCGTTCTGCAGCAGGATCGAAATGATGTGGCGCTTGCGTGTGGTCATTCCCGGTCTTCCTCATGAGGTTCGAGCATACGGGAAGGCCGCGAGCTTCGTATACATCCCGGGGCGTTGCTGCTAGGCTCCTGACGGAAATTTCCGGGGCATTTTTCTGCAATGGCGGACGTGAAAGAGAACCTCGCCGCGCGTCGTGCGCACGCCGCCCATGCGCTTTCCGGGCAGGTAATGTCGGGCGCCGAGATCATCATCCAGGTGCTGGCCGACGAGGGTGTCGAAACCGTTTTCGGCTACAGCGGCGGCGCCATCCTGCCGACCTACGACGCCATTTTCGTATACAACCAAGCCGGTGCAGGCCACAAACCGATGCCACTGGTCGTGCCGGCGAACGAGCAGGGCGCGGGGTTCATGGCCGCAGGCTACGCGCGTGCCACCGGCAAGGTCGGCGTGTGCGTGGTCACGTCCGGGCCCGGCGCGACCAACACTGTCACGCCCGTCCGCGACTGCATGGCCGACTCGATTCCGATCGTAGTGATCTGCGGTCAGGTGCCGACGGCCGCGATCGGCAGCGATGCGTTCCAGGAGGCGCCGGTCGCCAGCATCATGGGATCGGTCGCCAAGCACGTGTTCCTGGTCACCGATCCGACCAAGCTCGAAGCCGCGCTGCGCACGGCATTCGAGATCGCGCGCACGGGACGCCCGGGTCCGGTGGTCATCGACATTCCGAAGGACGTGCAGAACTGGCGCGGCACGTTCCAGGGTACGAGTCGCCTGCCGGTCAGCGGCTACCGCCATCGCATGAACCGGCTGATGCGCAGCCTGGTATCGGAGCAGCAATGCGCGGAATTCTTCGCGATGCTCGGCGAAGCGCAGCGTCCGCTCATCTACGCCGGCGGCGGCGTGATCCGTTCCGATGGCGCGGCCGCGCTGCGTGAATTCGCACTCACGCACGGCGTGCCTGTCGTCACGACGCTGATGGGACTCGGCGCATTCGACACGACGCATCCGCTGTCGATGAGCATGCTGGGCATGCACGGCGCAGCGTTTGCGAACTACGCCGTGGACGATTGCGATTTTCTGTTCGCGTGCGGGGCGCGCTTCGACGACCGCGTCGCCGGCAACCCGCCGAAGTTCGCGCCGCGGGCGCGCCGCATCGCGCAGATCGACATCGACGCGTCCGAGATCAACAAGGTCAAGCCGGTGAGCTGGAGTCACGTCGGGCTGCTGCCGGAAGCGCTGCGCGCGCTGCTCGCCTACGGGCGGCGCAGCGGTTTCAAGCGCGACTGGTCCGCATGGCAAGCGCATTGCACTGGCCTGCGACGCGAGCACCCGATGAACTACGATCGCGACAGCCCGCTGATCCAGCCGTACCACGTGATCGAAGAGATCAACAAGCTCACGCGCGGCGAGGCGATCATCACGACCGGCGTCGGCCAGCACCAGATGTGGGCTGCGCAGTACTTCGACTTCCGCTCGCCGCGCCTGTGGCTCACCTCCGGCAGCATGGGCACGATGGGCTTCGGCCTGCCGGCCGCGATCGGCGCGCAGCTCGCGCATCCCGATAAGCTGGTGATCGACATCGACGGCGACGCCAGCATCCGCATGAATCTCGGCGAGCTCGAAACCGTCACGACCTACCAGCTGCCGGTGAAGATCGTGGTGCTCAACAACTTCGGCGACGGCATGGTCAAGCAGTGGCAGAAGCTGTTCTTCAAGGGCCGGCTATCGGCGAGCGACAAGTCGCTGCACAAGAAGGATTTCATCAAGGCTGCGCAGGCCGACGGCTTCCGCTACGCAGTGCGGCTCGAGCACAAGCAGGACGTCGCGCGCGTGGTCGCCGAGTTCATCGGCTTCCAGGGTCCGGCGTTCCTCGAAGTCATCATCGATCCGGATGCCGGCGTGTATCCGATGGTCGGCCCGGGCCAGGCGTACGACGAGATGATCACGGGCGAGCACATCGCCACGCGCCACGACAGCAAGATCCGTCCGCCCGACGCTTCGGAAATGTTCTGAATGAGCCCGCCGGAAGGACCGACCCGGGAAGGGCCGTTCTGGGACGCGATGGAAGGACGGACGCCGCCGCCGCCCGCCGCCGTGACGCTCGGCTTCAAGCTGCTCGAGATCGACCCCGACCGCGGCACGATCCGCGTGCAGTTCGAAGGCAAGCGCGAATTTCTGAATCCCATGGGCGTCGTCCAGGGCGGCTTCGTCGCGGCGATGCTCGACGACACGCTCGGGCCTGCGCTGGTCTGCACGCTGCCGCCCGGTCACTTCGCGCCGACGATCGAGCTGAAGGTCAACTTCATCAAGCCGGCGCCGCTCGGGGTGCTGATCGGCGAAGGCCGGCTGGTCGCGCGCGGCGGGACGATCGCATTCCTCGCCGGCGAGCTGCGCACTGCGGGCGGCGAGCTTGTCGCCACAGCAACCGCGACCGCACGCATCGTTACTACTGCTCCGCGTTGACGCTCGAGCGTGTAACGCCCTCACGCATCTGTAAAAAAGCAAGCGGCGCCAGATGTGCGCGGTCGGTCACAGTTTCACGTTTCTTGTGTGTTCCTGACGCAACAAGCGGCTTCTTTTCGCTGAAAAGGCGTTGACGCACCGCAACTCCGTCCGCCACCTTCCCACCTGTAAAAATTTCCGACGCCGGGTGCCCGGGCGGCGTCGGGTAGCCACCACCACAGTCAGGCAACGTACGCCGGCACCCGCGTGCGAATGGGAGTCAACGTAATGAGCATGCGTAACCGAATGGAGCTTCGCGTCGCAATCGCGGGCATCCTGGCCATAGCTGCGGGCGCCGCAGTGGCACAAGAGAGCAAGGCGCCGCAAACCATGGTGCTCGAGGAAATCGTCGTCACGGCGGAAAAGCGCCAGGCGAATCTGCAGGAAGTGCCGGTTGCGATTTCCGCGTTCACCAGCGAGACGCGCGATCTGCTCGGCATCACCAGTATTCAGGACCTGACGGACTTCACGCCCGGCTTGTCCTATGCCAGCACGCTCGACCGCATGAGCCTGCGCGGCGTCGGCCGTCTGACCAACAACTACGGCTCCGACCCCGGCATCGCGACCTACTCGGACGGCTTCTACACGGCCAGCAACGTCGAGGCAGGCAAGCCGCCGATCGTCACCGACCGCATCGAAGTGCTGCGCGGGCCGCAGGGCACGCTGTACGGCCGCAACTCGATCGGCGGTGCGCTGAACATCGTTTCCAAGCGTCCGACCGACACGTTCCAGAGCGAAGTCCGCGCGACGGTCGGCAACTACGACACCCAGACCTATTCAGGCGCCGTCTCCGGTCCGATCACGGACTGGATGCGCTATCGCGTCGTCGGCTACGGCGGCGGGCAGGGCGAGGGCTTTTTCAAGGATGCGAACAGCAACGCGACTGAGGGTGGCCAGAACGACGACATGTACGTCGAAGGGCAGCTCGCATTCGATGTCGGCGAGTCGATGGACGTCTGGATGAAGTACGCCAAGTCGGAATGGGATCAGGCGCGCCGCGTCGATCGCCGCATCACGCCGACCGATATCGCACCGACGTTCTTCGGCACGCCTAGCGCCGCGACCGCCGGCTTGTTCCCGAACGTGACGTTCGGCTTCACGGACCCGAATGTGTCGCTGACCGATGAGCGCGCCTACGACACCGACACGCCGTTCCGCACCAAGCTCGATGGCGTCGACATTTTCACGCTGGAGACAGTGAATCACTTCAGCGGCGTCGACCTGAAGTACGTCGGCGGCTACCAGGGCTACACGTACACGCAGATCTCGGACTTCGACGGCGTCGACCGCGATCCGTTCGTGCGCACCGTGGGCGCCAACTCGATCACGATCTTCCCGACGATCGAAGGCTTCTACATGGAGGACAAGGAGTACTACAGCAACGAGCTCAACCTGATCTCGACCGGCGAAGGACCGTTCCAGTGGATCGTCGGCTTGTACCAGTACCACGAGCAGGTGAATCAGAATCAGGGCATCCGCGCGCCGCTGCAGCCGGAGCTGCAGAATCCGCGCGCCTCGGCCCCGTCGGCGGCGAACGGCTTCAACCCGCCGGCCGGTCCGGAGCATCCGGATCACAACCTGCAGATCGCCGGCGCGCTGCTCGAAGCCGACGCCCAGGCTGTCTTCAGCCAGATCGACTATCAGCTGACCGATACGTGGAAGACCACGGTCGGCGTGCGCTACACCGAGGACAAGAAGGAAGCGGACGAGTACCGCACGCGCGTGGTGTTCCTCGGCAACCCGGCGCTGCCGTTCTCGTTCTACTCGAGCGACGAGCGCGCCCACCTCGAAGGCGACTGGAATGCGACCACCGGTACCGCGGGCCTCGAGTGGCAGCCCAGCGAAAGCACGCTCGCATACGGCAAGTACACGCGCGGCTACAAGAGCGGCGGCTTCAACGCCGGCGCGATGGCGGACGCGAACAGCTACACGAAGCCGGAGTTCATCAACGCGTACGAGGTCGGTCTGAAAGAGACTTTCGCTCAGCGCTTGACGGCCAATCTGTCCGTGTTCATGTACGACTACACGGATCCGCAGTACCCCTCGACAGTTCGCAGCGCTGCTACCGGGCTGCTGGAGTCGCGCTTCTTCAACATCGAGAAAGCCACCTCGATGGGCGCCGAGTTGGAGACGACCTGGGCAGTCACCGATGCCTTCGTGGTCCGCTTCAACTACAGCTACCTCGACACCGAGATCGATGACAAGCGCTGCTTCGTCGACGGCGGTGACACTGGCGCGGGGGCGCCGGACGCTCGGCCGTGCGGCCCTGCTGCCGGGCAAGCTCCGCAGCTGATCGACGGCGGCGAGCTGCCGAGCGCGCCGCATAACAAGATCGCCTTCAACGCGAACTACACGTTCTTCACCGGGCTGGGCAACCTGACGCTGGGCGCGACCTGGGTCCACAAGGACGAGGCCTACTACTCGGTGTTCTCGCGCGAGCACTATCTCGCGCCGTCATACGACCAGACGGACTTCCGCGCGCTGTGGAGCGGCAGCGACAATCGCTACACGATCATCGCGTTCGTCAACAACGCGTTCGACGACGTGGGCTACGAGGCCGCGGGTGCAACGCAGTCGGCATGGGGTACGCAGAGCCGCACGCTGGCGCTGACGGCGCCGCGTACGTACGGGATGGAAGTGCAGTTCCGCTTCGGTAACTAAAAAAGAAGGTGACAGCCCGACCTGCAGTCAGTGCGCTGTAGGTCGGGCTTCAGCCCGACTCCTTCATTTCGAGAAGATCCCAGTCAGCGCCGGCTTGGCGTACAACGCCGGCGCGTGCGCGCGGTCCACGTCCGGTATCCACCACCTGATCTCCGCCGACGCGTTCAGCGTCGCCGTGAACATCTGCGCCGCGATGTACGGATCCACTGCGCGCACCGAACCCGACGCAATACCGTCCGAGATCAGCGAGGCGAAGCGATCGCTGACGCGATTGGACGCCTCCACCATCTCCATGCAGATCGACTCAGGCAGCGCCGTGAGCGCCGAGGTTCGCAACAGCGGCCCCCGGTCGGACAGCTGGTAGTCGACCAGCGCCGCTGCCGCAGTCGCGAGTTTGGCGAGCTCGTGCTGCTGGCCTTCGCCGACCGCGCGCTGCACGCGGCGCATGACTTCGAAGCTGCGCTTGAAGCAGTCGACGACCAGGTCGTCCTTCGCTTCGTGATGATGGTAGAACGAGCCCTTCGTGACGTTCAGGCGCGAGGAGATCTTCTCGACCGAAGCTCCGCGGTAACCCTGCTCGTTGATCAGGCGCGTCGCCGCGATCAGGAAAGTCTCGCGCGGCGTCAGCTCCTGCGTGGAAGATTGCAGCACCGCGTCCAGCGACAACGCTTGCGGCTGCCAGATGCAGCCCGGCGCCGCCAACCCGTTCACGAAGATGTCGTACATGCGCTCGCGAATGCGGTCGTAGTCTTCCAGGTCGTAGCGCGGCAGCCAGGCGACGGCCCAGAAGATCTGCTCCGTCAGGATTTGCGCGCGCGCAGTGCACGACTGCGCGTCGAGCCATGCGAGCTCGGGCGCGACGAAGATCTCGCGGATCTTCGCGAAGAAGCGCATGTACGCCTGCAGCACGACACCACGCTGCGGCTTCTGCAGCGCGCGGATGTCGTTGAACACAGCGATCGCCGGCGCTTCGCCCGCGGCGATTCGCCGCCGCAGGTCGAGCCACGCTTCGAGCAGACGTTGCACGCGTGCGTGCGGCCCATCAGCGCGCAGCGCGTCGCTGGCGAGCGCGTCGAATCGCTCGATGCCGTCCAGGAAGCAGGCGACGGCGAGATCTTCTTTCTTCTTGAAGTAGTAGGTGACGCTGGTCGTGATGAGCCCGACGCGGCTCGCGACGCCGGCGAGCGTCATCCCCTTCACGCCGTGGTGATTGAGGATGTCGCTCGCGGCAGCGACGATCGCCTGCTTCTTCCGTGCGTAGCGCGCCGTCGCGGCGCTGCGCGTGGCAGCTTCGGTCGTCGCCATGTTGCGGATCAAAAGATCTCGAACAGTCCCGCTGCGCCCATGCCGCCGCCGACGCACATCGTCACGACGCCGTACTTTGCGCCGCGCCGCTTGCCTTCGATCAGCAGATGGCCGGTCATGCGCGCGCCGGACATGCCGTACGGATGGCCGATCGAGATCGCGCCGCCCGAAACGTTGAGCTTGTCGTTCGGGATGCCGAGCTTGTCGCGGATGTACAGCACCTGGCTCGCGAACGCCTCGTTCAGCTCCCAGATGCCGATGTCGTCCATCGACAGGCCGTTGGCCTTGAGAAGCTTCGGCACCGCGAACACCGGGCCGATGCCCATCTCGTCCGGATCGCACGCCGCGACCATCATGCCGCGATAGGCGCCGAGCGGCTTGAGGCCGCGCTTGGACGCTTCCTTCGCTTCCATCAACACCATTGCCGCCGCGCCGTCGGAGAGCTGCGACGCGTTGCCTGCGGTGATGAAGCGGCCTTCCTTGATTCGCTGCCCGTTCTTGAAGACCGGCTGCAGCGCCTGCAGGTCGGCGAGCGTGGTCTTCGGACGATTGCCTTCGTCGAGCTTGAGCGTGACTTCCTTCTCCGAGGTCGCGCCGGTCTCCTTGTCGGTGAGGGTCATGCTCGAGGTCAGCGGCGCGATCTCCGCGTCGTAGCGGCCTTCCGCCTGCGCCTGCGCCGTGCGCTGCTGCGATTGCAGCGAGTACTGATCCTGCGCCTCGCGGCTGACGCCGTAGCGGTCGGCGACGATCTCGGCGGTCTCGATCATCGTCATGTAGATCTGCGGCAGGTTCTTCAGCAGCCACGGATCGGCCGCGCGGAAGCGATTCATCTTGTCGTTCTGCACCAGCGAGATCGACTCGACGCCGCCGCCGATCGTGACCTGCATGCCGTCCTGCACGATCTGCTTCGCGGCCGTGGCGATCGCCATCAGGCCGGACGAGCATTGCCGATCGATCGACATGCCCGGCACGGTCACCGGGAAGCCTGCGCGCAGCAGGCCCTGACGCGCGACGTTGCCGCCGGTCGAGCCCTGCTGCATGGCGCAGCCGACCACGATGTCCTCGACTTCGGCGGGCGCGACGCCCGCGCGCTTCACGGCCTGCGCGAGCGCGTGGCCGATCAGCTCCTGCCCCTGGGTGTTGTTGAAAGCGCCGCGATAGGCTTTGCCGATCGGTGTGCGCGCGGTGGAGACGATGACTGCTTCACGCATTGAGATGCCCCGGTTGATCGAATCTATTTCAGGTCCTGGAAACGCTTGCCCTCGGCGGCCAGCTTCTCCAGCAATGGCGAGAGGGTGAAGCCCGCGCCGAGCTTCGGCCCGTACTCTTTGAGTTTCGCGACCACGGTTTTCAAGCCCACCGTGTCGCCGTAGAACATCGGGCCGCCGCGGTACACGGGCCAGCCATAGCCGTTGATCCAGACGATGTCGATGTCGGACGGGCGGATCGCGATCTTCTCTTCGAGAATCTTCGCGCCCTCGTTGATCATCGGGTACACGCAGCGCTCGAGGATTTCCGCTTCGGAAATCTTGCGCGCGGTCGCGCCGGCCTTGCTCATGAAGTCCTTGATGATCTTCTCGGTGACCGGCGACGGCTTGGCATTGCGCTCGGCGTCGTAGTCGTAGAAGCCCGCGCCGGTCTTCTGACCGCGGCGGTCCATTTCACAGAGGACTTCGCGCACCGTGGAGCTCTTCGACTTCTCCTTGCTCCAGCCGATGTCGAGGCCGGCGAGGTCGGACATCGCGAACGGACCCATCGGCAGGCCGAAGTCGTACAGCACTTTGTCGATGTCCCACGGCATGGCGCCTTCCATCAGCATCGACTGCGCTTGCTGCTGGCGCGCGTACAGGATGCGGTTGCCGACGAAGCCGGGGCACACGCCGACCAGCGCAGCGATCTTGCCGATCTTCTTCGCCAGCTGCATCGACGTGGCGATGACCGGCTTGGACGTCTTCGTGGCGCGCACGATCTCCAGCAGCCGCATCACGTTGGCGGGCGAGAAGAAGTGCAGGCCGATGACCGCCTCAGGACGCTTGGTCGCGCTCGCGATCTCGTTGACGTCGAGTCCCGACGTGTTGGTCGCGAGGATCGCACCCTGCTTGACGATGCGGTCGAGCTTGCCGAACACCTCTTTCTTGACGTCCATGTTCTCGAACACGGCCTCGATCACCAGGTCGCAGTCCGCGAGCGCTTCGAACTGCATCGTGCCGGTCAGCAGGCCCATGCGCTTCTCGACGTCCTCGGGCTTGAGCTTGCCGCGCTTCGCCGTGGTCTCGTAGTTCTTGCGGATCACGCCGAGGCCGCGCTCGAGCGCGTCCTGCTTCGCTTCGACCAGCGTCACCGGGATGCCGATGTTCGCGAAGTTCATCGCGATGCCGCCGCCCATCGTGCCGGCGCCGATCATGCCGACCTTCTTGACCGGGATCGTCGCCGTGTCTTCCGGCACGTCCGGCACTTTCCAAACCTGACGCTCGGCGAAGAACACGTAGCGCTGTGCGGCCGACTGCGTGCCGGTCATCAGCTCCATGAACAGCTTGCGCTCGGTGGCGATGCCTTCGTCGAACGGCAGGTTCACCGCCGCCTCGATGCAGCGGATGTTGTACTCGGGCGCGAGAAAGCCGCGGAACTTGCGCGCGTTGGCCTTGCGGAACTCGGCGAAGATCTCCGGCTTGCCGCGCGCGGCTGCGACCTTCTCGTTCATCTCGCGCACTTTGCGCAGCGGCCGCTTCTCGGCGATCACTTTCTTTGCAAAGGCGAGGGCGCCGGCGCGCAGCTCGCCTTCCGGCACGATCTCATCGAGCAGGCCTGCGGCGAGGCAGGTCTTCGCATCGACGTGCGCGCCCGATGTGACCATCTGCAACGCCTGTTCCGGGCCGACGATGCGTGGCAGGCGCTGCGTTCCGCCCGCACCGGGCAGCAGACCGAGATGCACTTCGGGCAAGCCGCACTTCGCCGACGGCACAGCGACGCGATAGTGGCAACACAACGCAGTTTCCAGGCCGCCGCCGAGCGCGGTGCCGTGGATCGCGGCGACGACGGGCTTGGTCGAATTCTCGATCGTGTCGCAGACATCGTGCAGGCTCGGCGACTGCGGCGGTTTGCCGAACTCGGTGATGTCGGCGCCGGCGATGAATGTCCTGCCGTCGCAGATCAGCACTACCGCCTTGACGGCGGCGTCGGCGATCGCCTGCTGCATGCCTTTGACGATGCCGTCGCGCACCTGCTGCGACAGCGCGTTCACGGGCGGCGAATTGACGGTCAGCACGGCGACGTCGCCCTGCGCAGTCAGATCCGTAACGGCATTGATGGCCCCCATCGTGAGTCTCTCCTCGAGAAGATTTTCGAAAATGCGGTTTGGTGCGGGACCGGCATTATAGGCAGATAAAAGTCGGGCTAAAGCCCGACAATCCGACAGTCCGCAGTGCGGTTCAGGGCTCGCGCTCGGCTGGGGTCTTGCCGGTCGCGCGCGTCTTGCAGCCGTAGGTTTTCGGCTCCGCCTTACACGCGTCCGGCGGCCCATATTCCTGCCAGAACGCCGGCAGGGCGGCGCTGCCGATGATCTGCTCGAAGCGCGCATGGCGCCGCAGAAACGCCGTCTGCGGCATCCACAGTATGCGCAGCGGTACCGGCTCGTGATCGCGCTGCAGGCGCGCCATGCGGTTGAATACGAACTCGGCGCGGCGCAGGGCGGTGCCACAGAGGATTTCAGTCGCCGGGTCGATACGACCGTCGCTCGCCGCGCGCGTAATCGACTTCAGTGCATCCGGTACTCGGGCGCGCTCCGTCGCGGCCTGCAGCAGCGGCTCGGCCCACTCGCGAAAGTCCTCGTCGTTCGAGGCGCCGCGGAGCATCCGCCGTCCGGTTTCGACGTCGCCTGCGAGAAGCGCGGCGAGCGCCTGTACCCGCGCGACTTCGGTCGGCGGTTGGTCACCCGCGATCGGTTTGCCCGCGCCGGCGTCCAGGTACGCGAGACATTCGAGCGCACCGACGTTGCGTGGCTGCAATTGGACCGCATGCTCGATCAACGGCCGCGCTGCTGCAGACCGACCGGCGTCGACGAGCAGGCAGCCGAAACCTTCGAGCGCCACGGCACTGTTCGCGTCGAGTGCGAGTGCCCGATCGAACTGCTCGCGCGCGGCCGTCCAATCAGCGCGGCGCATGTGAACCAATCCGAGCGCCGCGTGCGCCTCGGCGATTTCATCGTCCGCTGCGAGCGCGCGTTCCGCGCTGGTCTTCGCGAGCTGCGCGAGTGACGCCTGATCCTTGCCATTGAGGCTGAGATAGGCGATCGCCAGCGCGGCGCGAGCGCGGGAGAAATGCGGTTGATGGCGCGCAAGCGCTTCCAGTCTCTCGACTATGCGTGCGCTCTGCGACGCGGCGGGACGCGTGAGACCTTGTCCAGCGGGACCGAGCAGCTCCAACGCGTCAGCGAGATAAGCGTCGTACGCATTTGCATCGTCAGTGCCGATCAGCGTGGCCCAGTTCGGCGAGCCGCCCTGTGCACCGAGGAACTGCGGCAGCCGCTGCGCCAGCGCACTGATCGTCGCCAAGCGATGTTCCTCCGGCAGCGGCAACTGCTCCTGCCTCTCGATGGCGCCATCGGGCGCCAGCAACGCGAGCGTCGCGGCTTTCGCATCGGCGTCAAGGGATATGCGCAGCGTGAATGCGTCGCCGACGTCGTCGATCGCGGCAACGCGCATCCGGCCTCGGTTCAGCAGGTGGCGCAGCTCGTAATCGAGCCATGCGGTTTCGGCGGGCGGGCGCGCGGCTGCCACTTCGATCCGCAGCGGTTTGGAGCTGTGGAATACCTCACGCGCGGGCGCTGGCGGCGGCGGCGCTGGCGGCGGCGCGGGCTTGAGCCACCACGCGAGCAGCGATGCCGCGAGCACCGCGAGCACGATGAGCCCGACTATGCGCCACCGGTTCATGCGCGAAGGTTGCCGAGGGAGCACCGGCCGCGCAAGCTCTGCGACTTCTCACCGGAAGCGTTTACGCCATGAATCGACCGAATCTGTATCTCCTGCGGGCTGCCGATATTGCCGCGCGCTCGCAGACGTTCTCGCACCCGTGGAGCGCGAGCTCGGAGGTCACGGGCTACCAGATGGCCAAGGCAACCGGGCTGCGGCGCACGGGCGTCAACCTGGCGCGCATCGCGCCGGGCAAGGAGGCGTTTCCCTATCACTCGCACTGGCAGGATGAGGAGTGGATCTACATCCTGGAGGGCCGCGGTCTCGCGCGCATCGACGGCGCGGAATACGAAGTGGCCGCGGGCGACTTCATGGCGTTCCCGACGCCCGGCGTCGCGCATTCGCTGCGCAATCCGTTCGAGCGCGAGTTGATCTACCTGATGGGCGGCGAAAGCCACGAGCTCGATGTGGCGGATTTTCCCGATCTCGGGCGGCGCATGTTCCGCCACGCCAAGGGCGTGGAGGTTTTCGATCTGCAGGAAGCGAAGCCGCTCTAGTTCAATCAGCGGTAACGGTTGCCGCCCTGATCCTGCACCATCGCGAGCTCGGCGCGCCGCGGGACGCCCGTGAACGTCGAGCCGCGCACGTACATCTTTGCGCGGTCGTCCGCCTGGAACGACGCATTGCCGCCTTCGATCTGGCTGTTGGAGACGTGGACGATCCCGTCCTGCACGACGATGCCCGTTCCCGATGCGACGATGTGACTGTTGGTGATGAAAACCTCGCAGCCGCCGCGCACGGTGATTGCGTCGCCGTCTACAAAAATGTCGCGATTGTCGAGTTGCAGCTGGCGGCGGCCTTCGCAGATGAAGGGATCGACGGCGCGGCGGCCGGCGCCGGCCTGATTGCTCGTCGCGGCGCTCGTGCCCGAGCTCTCGATGCTGACGCCCGGCCCGGTGACGCGAAGCTTGCCGCCGCTGCGATCGACTGTGTACGCGCCGTTGCCGGTGATCGTGCCCGGTTGATTCGATCCGGCGTCGGGCGCCGTCGCCTGCGCGGTCTGGGCCGGCGCTCGCGCCGATTCCTGCTGCGCGGGTGCCGGTTCGGGTTCCGGCGGCGGCGCGGCCTGCATCTGCATCGGTTTCAGTTGTGACGGCGTCACGGCGGCCAACTCGCTCGCCTTGATCGCTTCGACCTGACCCGTGCTGCGATGTTTGATCGTGACTACGCCGCTGAGCGGATCGGTTGCGACCACTTCGATGTCGGGGTTGCGCTCGAGGGCTGCGCGCGCAAACGCCATCTCTGCATTCGCGCTCGGCGCGCTCGCTGCTGTTGCCGCAGGCTCGGTTTTCTGCGACTCGCCGCGATTGCAGCCGGCGAGAGCGAGCCCCGCCGCGAGGGCCACGGCAAAACTGGGAGAGAGGATGCGCGTGAGCTGAGTGGACATAATTCACTCCACGATCGACCGGCCTCTATCCTCGCCCCCTCACGCGCGCGAGTCCACTCTTCGCCGAAAAATCACGCCGGCAGTTTTTTCAACAGCTCCGCTTCGCGCTCCGGCGTCAGGCCCGCGCGCAGTTTTTGCTTCTGTTCCGCCGGCCGCTGCTCGTGCCACGCGAGCAGATCGCGCACGGTGGTTTCGACGGTGCGGAATCGCAGGCCTTTGGCAACTGCGCGCGCCGAGCTCACCAGCGATGCACCGGCGAACTCGCCGCTCGGCGGCGACCACGTCGTCAGCTCGCCGCTCTCCAGCAACTTGTTCTCTTCGAGGAATTTCAGCGGCGCCCAGCGGAACGTCGTGTTCGCTTTCGTCACGCGCTTGCTGGTCTCGAGCAGGTCGCCCATCGTGACCGCGCCCGGCGGATTGCACAGGTTGTAGCGGCCCGCGATGCGCTGCTCGACGCAGCGGCGCGTGAACTCCGCGAGATCGCGCACGTCGATGAACTGCATCGGATCTTCGGGCGTGCCGGGCACGAACATCTGGCCGCCGCGCGCGACGCGCCACGGCCAGTAGGTGAATCGATCGGTGTGGTCGCCGGGGCCGACGATGTAAGTCGGACGAATCACCGCCTGACGCGTTCCGAACGCCTGCTCGACGATCTGCTCGCACGCAGCCTTGAGCCCGCCGTAGTTCTTTTCGGTGATCTCCTTCGCATCCGGATCGTCGAGCGGCGCGAGCTTGTAGTCCTCGTCGATGCCCGCCGGCGTCAGGTCCGCGTACGCGGAAATGCTGGAGACATAGATGTAGTGCTGCACGTGGTCCTTGAGCGCATCGACGCTGGCGTGGACCTGCCGCGGGAAATAACCGGAGTCGTCGACGACGACGTCCCACTCGCGGCCTTTCAGCAGATCGACCGAGCCGGCGACGTTGCGATCGCCGAGCAGCGTCTCGACGTCGGGGAACAGGCCGGGATTGCGCTTGCCGCGGTTGAACAGCGTCAGCTTGTGGCCGCCAGCGCGCAGCTCGCGCACGAAGTGCGGCCCGATGAAGCCGGTGCCGCCGAAGATCAGCACCTTCAGCGGCTTCGTCGTGGCGCCCTGTGCGAAGGCGCCTTCGTGCAGCAATAACCCGGCTGCGGCAGCGGTGCTCATCTGGATCAGTTCGCGTCGGTTCATGTCATCCCCTCGTTATTTGTTCGAAGTCGGTCCGGCTGCAGCCGGATCCACGGCAGCAGGTCCCGGAGCAACGTACTGGCCGAGCCACGTGCGCACGGTGTCGTACCAGAACAGCGAGTTCTGCGGCTTGAGCACCCAGTGATTCTCGTCCGGGAAGTACACGAACTTGCTCGGCACGCCGCGGTTCTGGAGCGTGTTGAACAGCTCGATACCGTTGTTGATCGGCACGCGGCGATCGAGCTGGCCGTGAATCACCAGCGTCGGCGTCTTGAAGTTCGCGGCAGCCAGGTGCGGCGAGTTGCGATTGAAGCGCTCGAGGTCTTCCCAATATTCGCCATAGCGTTTCTTCGAGGCGCCGCCATCGCTCGCATTCTGTGCGTAGCTGTCATACACGGCAGCGTGCGCGACGAGTGTCTTGAACGGATGCGGACGGCCGAGAATCGTCGCGGCGAGATAACCGCCGAAGCTGCCGCCGCCTGCCGCCAGGCGATTCGCGTCGATCCACGGCTGCGCCGTGAACCACTCGGCCGCTTTGATCGTGTCCTGATACGGCAGGTCGGCCCATTCCTTGGTGATCGAATCGGTCCACGCCTGGCCGAAGCCGCTCGAGCCGTGGAAGTTGTGCCACGCCGTGACGTAACCCCAGTTCGCGAACACCTGCGCGTTCCAGCGCCACTGCATCGCGTCGCTCACGCCGTTGTGCGGGCCCCCGTGCAGCAGCAGATACAGCGGCCACTTCTTGTCGGGCGTGAAGTTCGGCGGATAGACGATCCACATCTGTACGTCATCGCCGTTCGCACCCTTGTAGGTAGTGCTCTCGACGCGGCCCTGCGTGAGATCGGCGACTGCCGCGTCGTTGAAGTCGGAGAGCTTGGTCGCGGCACCGGTGCGCGGAATGATGCTGACCAGGGTCGGCGGCTCAGTGAAGCTCTGCCTCAAGCCGACGATCACCGGTCCGCTGCCGGCGATCGCAAGCGAGCTGAAGCTGTGCTCGCGCGTGACCGCACGGGGCACGCCGCCGCCGACGTCGAAGCGGTAGATGCGCCGGGTGCCGGCGTCGTCGATCGAGCCGAACAGCGCATCCGAATCGGGCGACCAGACGAGTCCTTCCGCGGAGCGATCCCAATCCTCGGTCAGGCCGCGCACCTTGCCGGCGCGGCGCTCGAACAGCATCAGCCGCGCGCGGTCGGCGTAGAAGTCGCGGATCGTCTGCCGCTCGAACGACAGCAGCCGGCCGTCGGGGCTGTACTTCGGCGAGTCGTCGCGCGCCGGGTTGTCGGCAGTGATGTTGCGCGGCGCAGCGCTGCGGTCCACCGGCATCAGATAGATGTCGAAGTTCGGCTGCACTCCGCTGCGGTCCGTGTCGGAGGCGAACGCGATCTCCATGCCGTCCGGCGCGATGTCGTAGGAATTCGCGTCCGGCTCGGCGATTTCGAGCGCGAGGCCGGTGCCCAGCGTAAGCGCCTGCGGCTCGCCGCCGTCGATGCCGATCGAGTAAAGGTGGGTCTCGCGGTGGTCGAGGAAGTGATCCCAGTAGCTGATCGGCGCCTTGTCCCACACCAGCGCGCTCATCTTCGGCTCGGCGCGGTCCTTCATCCGTTGTTCCTGCTCCGCCCAGCTCTTCGCGTCGGGGAAGACCTGCGACAGGAATGCGATGCGCTTGGAATCGGCGAACCATTTCGGCGCCATCACGCCGGTCGGCATTTTGGTCACGCGCCGCGCTTCACCGCCATTCACCGCGATCACGTAAAGCTGCGGCTGCTGGTCGTCGCCGCGCTTGGAGACGAACGCGATCAGCTCGCCGTCCGGGCTCCAGGCCGGCGCGGAGTCGCTGCCCGCATCGCTCGTCAGCTGCCGCGCCTTGCCCGGCTTCGTCGGCACGAGCCACAGGTCGGCATCGCCCTTGTTCTTGTCGACGTCGTACTTGGTGACCGGTACGACCGCCAGGCGTCCGTCGGGAGAAATCGCCGGATCCGCCAGCCGCTTCAGCTGCCACATCGCTGCGGCGGTGTAGGGTTGGGCGGCATGTGCCGGCGTCGCGAGCGCGACACCGAGAGCGATAGCGAAGGTGGCGCTCGCAATCGCGCCCCGCTGTGGTTTGTGCTTATGACAACGCATGGCGATCATTCGCAACCTCTGCTGCCGGTGGGCCAGAAACGGCGCGGTATCTTAGAACGCGAAGCTTTGATCCGCTGTGCAAGCTGAGAAGTACATCTATATCTTCGCGAGAGCTGCTCCGTAAACTGGCTGGACTACTAAAGACTAGGGGCGTTCCGAAGTGATCCAGGCCAAGCATCGCAACCGTTTGCCGTTGCCTCAGCCCGCCGTCGTTCACGTCCGCCGCTCGTACGCCGAAAGCCGCTTCGGCCAGATTCATCTTTGGACCGCCTATCCTTCCGGCGGCGGCTTCGACGAGCGCGTGCCGGTCGTTTGCCTGCATCACGCCGGCGGCTCGGGCCGCCTGTTCGCGGCGATGCTGCGCGAAGTCGGACACGACCGGAGCATCTATGCGCCGGACCTGCCCGGTCACGGGTCGTCCGACCCTGCCGGCGCCAGGAGCACCGTACAGGATCTGGCTGGCGCCCTCGGGGATTTCCTGGACAGCCTGAGGCTGCGTGCGGTCGACCTGTTCGGCTATCAGCTCGGCGCGCTCATCGCCGCAGAGCTGGCGATCGCCCGGCCGCAGCAAGTCCGCCGCGTCATGCTATGGGGTGCGCCTTGCCCTTCGCCGCAGGAGCGGGCAGCCCTGTTGCAGGCCGCGACCACGCCGGGGACGCGCGAAGACGGTAGCGATGTCGTCGAGGAGTGGCAGCGCATGCTCCAGCGCCGCGGCGCGAACGTTCCGCCGGCCGCCCTTGCCGAGGAGCTCGGCGATCGGCTGCGGGCCGGCACCAGCGGTACGCGTGCCGTGGCCGCGGCCATCGACTATCCGACACTGGAGCGTCTGCCGCTGGTGAAGCAGCCGACGCTGGTTCTGCGGCTGCGCGATGAATTCTGGGACCAGGCGCCGCGCGTCCGCGCAGCCCTGCCGAGCGGTTCGATGCTGGACGTCGCGGACTACGGCCAGGGATTCCTCAGCGCCGCCCCGCAACGCTTCGCCTCGATCGCTCGCGAGTTTCTGGATCGCTGACGACTACCGGAGCATCCGCTCCCAGCTCCACGCGCACGCCAGGCCGGCGATCACGGACGTAGTCGCCCAGCGCGACGCGAGCGCGGCGATCATCGCGATTGGCAGGTCGCGCGCCAACGCGACCCCCACGACGCTCGGCACTGCGAACGACAACCAACACAGACTGCCGAACGACAGGCCGCGCACCCACCACGGCACTTCGACAATTGCGGCGAGCCCCCAGCTCAGCCAGAACAGCAGCGCGAACCCGGTGCCGTAGAGCATATGAAGCAGCGCGTCCGAAGCCTGCAGCGGCGGCACTGCGGCGCCCGGGCGAACGGCCGCGCGCGCCGACGCGAGGATCGAGTACAGCAACACGCTCACGAGCCCGCTGAGGCCGCCGGTCAACATCAGATAAGTGAGGTCCATGTCAGCGCAGCGCTTGCTGCAGCCCCTGGATCAGCTTTTCCACTTCATCGTGAGTGCTGAAGACGTGCAGCGACAGCCGTAGCGCGCCGTTGGCGTCGTTCGGCCAGCGTATGGCCCGCACATGGACGCGATGCGTGCGTTCCACCGCCGCGGCGATGTCGACCGCGGGCTTGCCTGGTACCCGGAAGGCGAGGATCCCCGCCCACAGGCCCGGACGCGCGGGAGTCAGCAGCTCGATTCCGGATAGCTGCTGCAACCGCAGGCGCGCGTAGATGGCGAGCTCGCGGATCCGCGCTTCGATCTTGCTGCGACCGACCTGCTGCTGGAATTCCAGCGCCGCTTCGACGCCACGCAGGGCGGGCCAGGAGTACGGCACGATGTTGCCGAGCTTGTGCAAGGCCGCCGGCACGTCGGTGTTGCCGTCCGCGTCCGTCGGTGTGAAGACCGGCGGCACGCTGTCGAGCCCGCGCGGCTCGGTCGGCCACAGGCGGTCGAGGATTTCCCGCCGCACGTACAGCGCACCCGTGCCGTGGCTGCCGCCCAGCCACTTGTGACAGCACGTCGCGTACACGTCGCAGCCGAGGTCGCGTGCGGCGAATTCGACCATCCCGAAGGCCTGTGCACCGTCGACTATCGTGAGAATGCCGCGCTGTCGCGCGAAGGCACACAGCTCTTTCACAGGCAACACTGCACCGTCGTCGTGCTGCACGTGGGAGAACGCGAGCACCCTGGTGCGCTCGGTCACTGCTCCGGCGAACAAGCCGAGGGCTTGCTCCGGCCCGGTCAGCGGCGTCGGCAGCTCGATCTGCTTGACGACCACTTCGCGTCGCCGCGCGAGTACCAGCCATGGGCTGAGCGCTGCGGGATGCTCGCGCGTCGTCGTGATCACTTCATCGCCGGCGGCGAGATCGAGCCCGGCGATTGCCTGGCCGAGCGCTTCACCGGCGCCGCGCGTGAACAGCAGCTCGTCGGGTTCGCAGCCGAAAAAAGCCGCGAAGCGCGTCGCCAGCCGGTTGGTTTCTTCGGTCCAGCGCGCGGCTGCATTTGCCAGGCCGAGGCTCTGCACCTCGCGCGCTCGGTACTCGGCCGCCATTGCAGCTCGCAGGGTCGGGCCGCCGCTCGCGACGTCGAGGTATGCGGTCTGCAGGTCGAGCATCGGTTGCGTGCGGACCCACTGCCACAGCTCGCGGGACGAGGTCGGCATGATGGGGACGGGCGCAACGGTCTGGGCTGCGGCGGGCTGCAGCAGCGCTGCCGCTGCGGCGACTCCGGCGCCGGCGGCGAGCAGCTCGCGACGGGTCAGCGAAGAAGAATTGTTTTCGGTCATCGGCGGTGCAGGGTGGTGGTCGACATCGTGCGATTATCGCAGGAGCGAGTGCTTTCCTGTTACCGTACCGACGCATGTCACACGAGTATCTCGAACGCATTCTCAAAGCGCGCGTGTATGACGTGGCGATCGAATCGCCGCTCGAGGAAGCGCCGCGCCTGAGCCGCCGCCTGGGCAACGCCGTGCTGTTCAAGCGCGAGGATCTGCAGCCGGTGTTCTCGTTCAAGGTGCGCGGCGCGTACAACAAGATCGCGCATCTGTCCGAGACCATCGCCAAGCGCGGCGTCATCTGCGCCTCGGCCGGCAACCACGCGCAAGGCGTCGCGCTCGCCGCCCGGCGGCGCGGCATTCCGGCGACGATCGTGATGCCGCAGACCACGCCGCGCATCAAGGTCCAGGCTGTGCTCGACCTGGGTGGCGAAGTGGTCCTCCACGGCGACGAGTACGACCAGGCTTACGATCATGCGCTGGGCATCGCGCGCGACCGCCAGCTCACTTTCATTCATCCGTTCGACGATCCCGACGTGATCGCCGGTCAGGGTACGATCGGCATGGAGATCCTGCAGCAGCACCCCGGCGAGACGCTCGATGCGATCTTCGTCGCGGTCGGCGGCGGCGGCCTGATCGCCGGTGTCGGCGCGTACGTGAAGTATCTGTTCCCCAAGATCCGCGTGATTGGCGTGGAGCCCGAAGACGCGGACGCCATGTACCGCTCGCTGGAGGCACGCAAGCGCGTCACGCTGGACCGCGTCGGCATCTTCGCGGATGGCGTCGCTGTGCGGCGCGTCGGCGAGGAGCCCTTCCGGCTGGCACAGCAGTACGTCGACGAAGTGATCACGGTCACGACGGACGAGATCTGTGCCGCGATCCAGGACATCTTCGAGGACAACCGCTCGATCGTGGAGCCGGCGGGTGCGCTGCCGGTCGCCGGCATCAAGCGCTACGTCGCGCGCGAGCAGTGCCGCGACCGCCGCTTCATCGCGATCAACTGCGGCGCGAACATGAACTTCGATCGCCTGCGACACGTCGCGGAGCGCGCCGACATCGGCGGCCAGCGCGAAGCGCTGGTGGCGGTCGAGATCCCTGAGCGCAAGGGCAGCTTCCTGAAATTCTGCGAAGTGCTCGGCCGGCGCAACGTCACCGAGTTCAACTATCGCTACGACGACGGCGCGGCCGCGCAGTTGTTCGTCGGCCTGGCGCTCGCGGAAGGACGCAAGGAGAAGGAGGCGCTGCTGGTTTCGCTACGCGAAGCCGGTTACCCGGTCGTGGACATGACCGACAACGAGATGGCGAAGCTGCACGTGCGCTACATGGTCGGCGGCCGCGGCCGCGGCATCGAGCACGAGCGTCTGTTCCGGTTCGAGTTTCCGGAGCGGCCGGGCGCGTTGTTGAAATTCCTGAATGCGATCGGGACGCAGTGGAACATCACGCTGTTCCACTACCGCAACCATGGGTCGGATCACGGGCGGGTGCTGGCGGGCGTGCAGGTGCCGCCGCAGGAGAGCGTGGATTTCGATTTGCACCTGAAAGAGTTGAAGTACGTGTACGCGGAGGAAACCGACAATCCCGCGTACCGGACCTTCTTATCGTCGCGCGTCTAACTGCGCGAGCGCTTCCCGCGTGCGCTGCGTGATCACCGCGTTCTCGCCTTGCGCCTGCACCAGGATCGGGTAACTGTCGCGCAGCAGTTTCGCTGCCTCATCCGGGCGCCGTTGCGCCATCAGCACTCGTCCCAGCGAGCTGTTCGCCGCGGCCAGTTGCGGGCTGTTGATCGCGAACGACTTCGCGGCGATTTCCTTCGCGTGCCGCAGCGTCTGCTCTGCCTCGGCCAGCCGGTTCTGTTCGAGCATGCAGCGTCCGAGACCGGTCAGCGCCGACGCGACGTACGGATGATCGGGCGGCAGCGATTCGGCATAGATGTCGAGCGCCGCGCGGAAGTCTTTCTCGGCTTGCGCGTGTTGCTGAGTGTCCAGGCGAACCATGCCGAGAGTGACGAGGTCGTGAGCGACGAATGCGTGGCGCGGCCCGCGCGCCTGTCGATCCAGCTCGACCACTTTGCTCAGGATTTCCTCGGCGCGCGCCAGCTCGCCGCGGCGATGCAGGAAACGCCCGTAGTTCGCCGCCGCGTCGATCGTCTGCGGATGCTTCTCGCCGAGCACGCGCGTCAGCGTCTGCATCGATTCTTCGTACAGCGGCGCGGCCTCGTCGAGCTTGCCTTGCTCGTGAAGCGCGACCGCGAGGTTGTGCACGTGTTGACCGACCTGGGGATGGTCGTTGCCGAGCGCCTGGCGGTCGATGTCCAGAGCCGCGCGATACAGGGTCTCGGCACGGTCGTGCCGACCGCGGTACGAGTACAGGCCGGCGAGCTCGTTCATCACCGAGGTCGCCTCGGTCGTGCGCTCCTTGCCGTGCGCGCGATACATCTCGAGGCTCTGGTTATAGAGCAGCTCCGCTGCATCGAAGTCACCGCGCAGCTGCGCGAGCTTCGCCTGCGCCATGATCGTCGGGGCGATCTCGAGCGAATCCGCACCGAGCAGCTCGCGTTGCATGTCGAGCGCGGCAGTCAGACGCGTCTCGCATTGCGCGAGGTCGCCGCGATCGCACAGCGCGTCGCCGAGCTCGCGCAGCGCCGCTGCGACAGCAGGATCACGCGGGCCGTGGATGCGGATGCGCGATTTCAATCCTTCTTCGAGCAGCGCGACGGAGTCCGAGTACAGCCCGAGACTTTGATACACCGTGCCGATCGTGCCGAGCAGCGTCGCGCGCGTCTCCGGCTGATCGGCGAGCCCGAGGTTCACGCGTCGCGCGCCGATGTCAAGCAGCTCCCGCGCCGTGACCTGGTTGCCGCGGCTGCGCGACGGATCGGAAAGCTCGAACAGCTCGACCAGGAATGACGATACCTGCTCGGCGCGCGTGCGTTCGGCGTTGGCGAGGTCGCGCTCGTAGGCGATGCGCTGTGCCTGAACGAATGTGATCGTGGCAAAGGCCGCGAGCGTGATGATCGCCGCCGTCGAGGCTGCGACTGCGAGCTTGTGCCGGCCGACGAACTTGCGTGTGCGATAGAGCCAGGTGTCCTTCGACGCGAGCACGGGTTTGCCATCGAGATGCCGCTCGAGATCCGCGGCGAGCTGCTCGGCGGAGCTGTAGCGTCGCTCCGGGTCCTTGCGCATCGCCATGCCGATGATGCTGTCGACTTCGCCGCGCAGGAATTTCTCGAGGCGCGCGGCAGTCGTGGAGCGGCACGCGACGATGTCCGTGAGCATCTCGGGCGACTCGCGCGCCGTGCGCGCAATTCTTTCGCTGGGCGTCGGCGCTTCCTGCTCGCAGATGATCTTTTCCATTTCCAGCAGGCTCGAGCCGAGCAGGCGGAACGGCTTGAGTCCGCACAGCAGCTCGTACAGCAAGACGCCGAGCACGTAGATGTCGCTGGCAGTCGTGATCACATCGCCGCGCACTTGCTCAGGGCTCGCGTGCGCTGGCGTCATGACGCGGTACTCGGCATGCGTCACAGCGAGCGTTGCGGCCGACTGCCGCGTGTCGAGCAGCTTGGCGATGCCGAAATCGAGCAGCTTCGGCACGCCTTGCGGCGTGATCAGGATGTTGTTCGGTTTGAGGTCGCGATGCACGATCAGGTTCTGGTGTGCGTAGTGCACCGCTGCGCACACCGTGCGCACCAGGGCGAGCCGCTCCGCGGGCGAGAGGCGCCGGCGATCGCAGTAAGCATCGATCGGCTCGCCGTCGATGTACTCCATCACGAGGTACGGCGTTCCGTCCGGCGCGCGCCCGCCGTCGAGCAGTCGCGCGATGTTCGGGTGCTGCAGGGTCGCCAGGATCTGCCGCTCCATGCGCAGCCGGCCTTGCACCTGGCGTGAGAACACGCCGCTGCGGACCAGCTTGATCGCGACCTGCTGCTGATACTCCTCGTCGGCGCGCTCGGCGAGATAGACGTCGCCCATGCCGCCGCTGCCCAGCTTGCGCAGGATCCGGTACGGACCGAGCCGCTGACCCTCGAGCGATCCTGGATCGTGCGAGCCGCTCTCGCCGGCCGCGACCTCGTCCCAGAAACCCGACTGCGAAACGTCCTCGCCGATGCCGAGCAGCACATGCGACAACAATGTCTCGTCGGCGCCGCAGGCATGGCGCACGTATTCCGAGCGCTCACGCGGACCGAGCGCGAGAGCGCGCTCGATGATCGTCGCAGCGTTGTCGGGGGCCGGGTTCATGGGCGGCAATCATGCATCAGCCACGCCCTCACGTGTAATAATGAAAACGGGACTAACAGTAGGAGTCATTCATGGCGACGAAGAAGAGAAAGGCTGGCAAGAAGAAGGCCGCCAAGAAGAAAAAATCGGCGAAGAAGCGCGGTCCGGCTCGTTCGCGCATCGTGCGCCTCCCGCAGTAGCGTGAGGTCCGGGTGCTGCCTGCGCTCGCGCGGGCAGCACTGCTTCGCAAACATCAGCAATCGCAATGTCCTACCAAGCGCGCCGCGTGCCGCAGACGGAAACACTCGCGCTGCGCGGGCTGAAGTTTCAGCTGTATCGCTGGCCCGGCGAGGATCCGCAGCCGATCGTGCTGGTGCATGGCTGGGGCGACACCAGCGAGACGTGGCAGTTCGTCGTCGATCAGCTCTCGCCGGCGCGCACTGTGGTCGCAATGGACATGCGCGGCTTCGGCCGCACGCAGCGGCCTGACGACGGTTACTGGTTTCCCGATTACCTCGCCGATCTCGACGCGCTGCTCGACCACCTGTCGCCCGACGCGCCGCTCGATCTGGTCGGTCACAGCATGGGCGGCAACATCGTGATGCTCTACGCGGGCGTGCGCCCGCAGCGCGTGCGCAAGGTCGCGAGCCTGGAAGCATTTGGATTGCCGCGCACGAACGTGGAGCAGGCGCCTGCGCGCTATGCAGAGTGGCTCGACGACGTGAAGCGCGGCAACACCTTCGCGATCTACGACACGTATGAGCAGTTCATGCGCGTACTCGCACGTCGTAATCCGCGCACGCCGCCCGACCGGCTGGAATTCGTCGCACGCTCATGGGCGCGTCCCGGCCCGGACGGCCGCATCGAGCTGTGGGCCGATCCGAAACACAAGCACGTCAATCCGGTGCTGTATCAGCGCGACCAGGCCGAGGCGTGCTGGCGCGCGATCGTCGCGCCGACGCTGCTGGTCCTGGCGGAGGAATCCGAGCTGACGAAGCGCATGGCGGGCGAGCTCGGCGCAGATCATCTGCGCAGCCTGTTCGCGAATCTCACGATGGAGACGATCCGCGGCGCCGGCCACATGATCCACCACGAGCGGCCCGAAGAAACCGCCGCGCTGCTCGAACGCTTCTTCGATCGTCCGTAAAACATGCACGCCGCAGCGACTGCCAGCATGCGCGGCGCAGACTCCTGCAGCGAGCGCGGGGAACCCGATGAATGGTCGCGCGTTTCTGGTTCGAGTCGGGGCAGGAGCGCGGATGCCGCGGGGCTTCCGGTCGACAAAACGGCTATGAGGTTCGGAGGTTTTTTATGCTGTCTTGGGCTTTGACGTTTTTCATTGTTGCGATCATCGCCGCAGTGCTCGGCTTCACCACGATTGCGGGTGCTGCAGCCGGGATCGCGAAGATCCTGTTCTTCATCTTTCTCGTGCTGACGCTGGTCGCACTGGTCGCAGGCGCATTGCGCGGACGTCCGCCTGTCTGAGCAGCTCAGGCTGCACCGACAGACCGGAATGCAAACGGGGCCCCACTGGGGCCCCGCTTCATTTCGGTAACTGACAACTTTTCTAGGTAAACAACAACGCCTGGCTCACCGCCACGCGCACCGTTTCCGGCACGAACGGCTTGGTCACCAGGAACGTCGGCTCCGGCCGCTCGCCGGTCAGCAGCCGCTCGGGATAGGCGGTGATGAACACGATCGGCACCTGCACTTCGCTCAGGATCTGGCGCACTGCGTCGATACCGGAGCTGCCGTCCGCGAGCTTGATGTCCGCGAGCACGAGTCCGGGCTCGGTCTTGCGAGCGGCGCGCACCGCTTCGTCGCGCGTGGTCGCGATCGCGGCGACCGTGTGACCCATCTCGCGCACGATGCTCTGCAGGTCGAGCGAGATGATCGGCTCGTCCTCGATGATGAGCACCTTGGTGCTCGGCTGGTCGGAAATCTCGCGCACTGCCTGCGCGACCATCTGCTTCACTTCTTCCTCGCCGACTCCGAGGATGCGAGCGGTATCGCTGACATTGAAGCCTTCCATCGCAGTCAGCAGCAGCGCCTGGCGCCGCGCCGGCGTCAGCTCGCCCAGCTTCTTCTCGACTCCGGCCGCCGGCTGCGGCCGGGAGTTGGCCACGGTCCGCAGGTCGACGTTGGCGCTGCCCCACAGCTTGTGGAACAGCCGATACAGCGCGACCCGCGGGGTAGTGTCGCTGCCGACTACCGAAGGATCGGCGACGATTGTCTCCAGACAGGCGCGCACATAGGCGTCGCCGCTCTTCTGGGTGCCGCACAGGGCGCGGGCGTAACGGCGCAGATAGGGCAGGTGTTCGGCAATAGCGTGAGCCAGAGCCATATGGCACTCCTCTCGATTCTTTATGGGCGCTGCGTTGCGCGCGCCGATAATGGGCGTTGTAGTATGTGCGAGCGGGGGGAAAGGTTCCTTCTGACTTGGAACTTTTTCAATGGTGGGGCGTTCGGGCTCGACATGCGAATTCCGCGCGGCGCGCGCGGCGCACCGGTTCGAGCCTATCCATGGTCATGAGCGAGAAAATCAAACCAGGCGAGCCGCCTGAAACGGCGGCGACGAGCAGTTCCGAGCCGGTGCCGGATTGGCTCACCAGCCGGCTGCGCCGCATGTTCAGCGACGTCATGGACGAGCCGGTGCCGGACGAGTTCAAGGCGCTGCTCAAGCAACTCGAGGACAAGGAGCGCGGCTCCTGACGGGGCCGGTGCTCAGTCTTCAGCTACCCCTGGACGGCTCATGACAGGACACGACCATTTCCTGGAACAGGTAACTGCGCTATTGCCGGCGCTGCGCGCCTTCGGCCGCTCGCTGTGCGGCGATCCGGCCCGCGCCGACGACCTCGTACAGGACACGGTGCTCAAGGCCTGGACGAACCGCGAGCAGTTCCAGTCGGGCAGCAACCTCAAGGCGTGGCTCTTTACGATCCTGCGCAACTGCTACTACTCCGAGCTGCGCCATCGCAAGTTCGAAATCGAGGACCCGGATGGCGTCTGTGCCGGCCAGGTCGCTATCGCGCCGGATCACGACGCGAAGCTGCATCTGCGCGACCTCAGCCGCGCGTTGCAGCAGCTACCCGTCGATCAGCGCGAGGCGCTGATCCTGGTGTGTGCGACGGGGCTGTCATACGAGGAAGCGGCGGATGTCTGCCAGGTGGCGGTCGGCACGATCAAGAGCCGAATTGCGCGCGCGCGCGACCGGTTGGTCGAACTGCTAGGCGATGACGCTGCGCTGGTCGCGGGACCGCCGGTTGTCGGTGCGTTGGCGGATGTGGACGGCGCGACGGAGCCGCGTTCGGGCGGGCTCTGAAGTCCTGCTCCGCGGATCACGCGCTCGGCGCCGGTACCGCCGCTCCCGGTAAGAGGCCCAAGATGCTCGCCGCGGGGTTCACTTGAAGACTCTCAAGACCGCATCGGCACCGCGCTCCTGGTTCGGACGCAACGCCGGTCTGCGTCCGCGGCTCGTGGTGATCGTCGGCATCGCGATGCTCGCGCCGGGTGCACTCGCGGTGCTGCAGGCGATCTCCAGCTACGGCAGCAGCATGCGGATCATCGAGCAGAACCTCGCGCAGGCGGCGCAGCTCGCTGCGAGCGAAGAGGTCAACGTGATCGCGGCGTCGCGCGAAATTCTCACCAGTCTCGCCGCGCAGCCCGACGTGCGCGCCGGTACCGGACTCGCATGCCGCCGCGCGCTGCAGCGAGCGATGGGCGGCCTCGATCAATACGAGGGCGCCATGGTCGCAAACGCGGAAGGAGTCCTCACCTGTGCGTCGGGGCCGATGCCGCAGGTCGTCAAGGTCGACGACCGCGTGTGGTTCCGCGACATCATGGCGGGCGACGGGTTCGTGGTCAGCGATCTCATCGTCAGTCGCTGGCTCGGCAGCTGGGGCATCGTCACTGCAGTGCCGCTGGTGGACGATCAGGGTTTGATCCAGGGCTCGGTCGCGCTGTTCATCGGTCTCGACTGGCTCGCACAGCGCTATCAGCGCGGCGCGCGGTCGGAAGATAGCGCGGCATTCGCATTGCTCGACAGTCGCGGCGAGATCATCACGCGCGATGCGAGCCGGTCGCCGGCGAAGTCGCCGCTGCCGCGCAATAGCCTCATTCACGAACAGCTGCGCGACCAGCTGCCCGCGGGACAGACCCGCACGTTCCGCGCGCGCGGGCACGATGGCATCTGGCGCCTCTACGCGGTCAGTCCGTTGCTCGGCGGCCGGATCTTCGTGATCCGCGGCACGCCCGTGCTGACCGCGATCGGACCGTTGGCTCTGCAAGTCGCGTGGGGCGTGCTGACACCGCTCTTGATGTGGGCACTGGCGATCGCAGTTGTCTGGTTCGGCATCGAGCATCTGGTCGTGCGCTGGATCACTTACCTCGAACGCATCACATCCGCGTACGCCGCGGGCCGGCACAACGTGCGGCCGGAGCGCGTGGCCGCAGCACCCGCCGAGATTCGCAAGCTCGGCGAGACCTTCTCGCGCATGGCCGACCTGATCTCCGCGCGCGAATCGGAATTGCGCGAATCGCTCGCACAGAAGGAAGTGCTGGTGCGCGAGATCCATCACCGCGTGAAAAACAACCTGCAATTGGTGATGAGCCTGCTCAACCTGCATGCGCGGCGCATTCGCGATCCGCGCGCGGAGCTGGCCTTCGCCGAGGCGCGCAGCCGTATCAACGCGCTCGCGACACTGCATCGACGTCTCTACGAGTCCGAGAGCCTGCAGGAGATCGATCTGAAGTGGTTCCTCGAAGACCTGTGCGCCGAGCTGCGTCGCGGCGGGTTGTCGCGGGGCCGCTCGGTCGAGCTGATCACGAACTCGCCGAGCGAAGTGATCGGCCCGGAAATAGCCGTGCCGCTCGGGCTGCTGGTGACCGAGGCGATCACCAACGCGTACAAGCACGCGTTCAACGAGCGCAGCGGGGGACACATATATGTAGAGGTGCGCCGGCCGTCGCCGGAAACGCTGGAGCTGGCGGTTCGCGACGACGGCGTGGGGTTCGACCCGGCGGCCGGCGAGGACAACACCGGGCTCGGCCGCTCGCTGATCGAGGCGTTCGTGAGGCAGCTGCGCGGCGAGTTGGAGATCACCGGCGATGCGGGCACTTCGCTGGTCGTGCGGTTTCCCGCTGCTGCGAAGAATCAGAGCGAGGGCACTGCGCCTTCGCCTGGGCCGGTACCCGCGACACCCATCGATCACGACTCGCCCGCGGCGGCCGCACCGGTCCCAAGCTCAGAGTCCTGAGGAGAGTTTGCGGGCTGGCAAACTGGATTTATATCCAGTAGCATCGCTCCATGACTTCTCCCACTCGACCCACTGTGCGCACCGGGCGCGGCGCGGTGTCGAATCCCGAGGGGCGCTTCGAGTCGACCCGCGCCGAAGCGGTCGACGACGGCTGGGGCAGTCTCGACGAGGAGCTGCCGCCGCTCGCGACGATCGTGCAGCCGGAGCCGGCGCGCTCGATCATCTCCCGCAACGACTCGCCGGACATTTCATTCGATCAGTCGATCAATCCGTATCGGGGATGTGAGCATGGCTGCGTTTATTGCTACGCCCGTCCGTCGCACGCTTATCTCAATCTTTCGCCCGGCCTCGATTTCGAAACGCGACTCTTCTACAAGAAGGACGCCGCGCGCTTGCTCGAGCAGGAGCTCGCTGCTCCGAACTATCGCTGCTCGCCGATCACGATCGGTGCGAACACGGATCCTTATCAGCCGATCGAGCGCGAATACCGCGTCACGCGCAGCATCATCGAAGTGCTGGCGAAGTACCGGCATCCGTTTTCCATCATCACCAAGAGCGCGATGATCGAGCGCGACATCGACCTGCTCGCGCCGCTCGCGGCGGACCGGCTCGTGTACGCGCTGGTCAGCGTGACGACTCTCTCGAATGAACTAAAGCGCACGCTCGAGCCACGTACTGCTTCGCCAGCAGCGCGCTTGCGCGCGATTCGTAATCTGCACGAGGCGGGTATCCCGGTCGGAGTGATGGTCGCGCCGATCATTCCCGTGCTCACGGATCACGAGCTCGAGCGCATCCTCGCGGCCGCGGTCGCATCCGGCGCGCGGTCGGCCGCGTACGTTCTGGTGAGATTGCCCTACGAGTTGAAGGATCTGTTCCGCGAATGGCTCGAGCACAACGAACCGCTGAAGGCGAAGCACGTGATGTCGCGCTTGCAGGCGATGCGCGGCGGCAAGGACAACGATTCGCGTTTCGGAATTCGTCAACGCGGCGAAGGCGAATACGCTGCGCTGCTGGCGAAGCGCTTCGCCGCTGCCTGCGCGCGGCTCGGGCTCAAGGAGCGCGAGCGCTTCGCTCACGATTCGACGCTGTTCCGGCCGCCCGTGCTCGGACCGCAACTGTCACTGCTTTAGGACAATGCACGCCTGGCCAATCGACTTCGTTCTCGCAGTATTTGACATTTGAAGCCTGCGGAACGTTGTGCACCTTCCCGGCATTGACTGCGGGATGGTTGGCGTATACTCGATTCGCAAGTCGTCCGACCTGCGCCGAGCTTCGCACCGGGGATTTCGCTTGAGCCTCCTGGAGAGAACCATGCAATCCGTCTCAGGACATCGCGGCCTGCGCTTGGTCGTGACTGCCGTTTTGTGCTCCAGCGCCGCCGGTTGCATGACTGCCAAGATCGAAGAGATGCGTGAGGCGCCGACGCAAATCACCGCCGACGAAGCGATCGTGCTGCTCGCGAAGCCGCATCTGGAAGGCACGGGCACCGAAGACAAATTCCTCGATTGCCTGGAGCGCGAGCTGGTCGGCGAGAGCGTCTCCGCCGACGTTGCCGACCGGCAACGCGCCGGCAAGAAATTCGAGCCGCGCAGCAACCTGAAGAACGGGCCGTTCCAGATCTACGCGGACCACAATTTCGTCGACGCACTTTATCCGTGGCTGGAGCCGAGCACTGCGCCCGCCAACGCGCAGGGCTTCAGCACTTTCCTGGCCCGCCCCGGAGTCACCGAGCGCGTCAACTCCATGGGCGTGCGCTTCATCGTGTGGGTCGATGGTGTGACGCAGAAGACCGATGGCGGCGGCAGCATCGCCTGCGCGGCCGGTCCCGGCGGCGCTGGCTGCCTGGGCCTGGGCTGGTGGGAAAAAACCTCCGATTACGAGGCGACGATCTGGGATCTGAAGCAGGGTGTGAGCGCAGGCAGCCTGACGACCGACGTGAAGGGCACGTCGGTGATGATCGGCGCCATCGCACCGATCCCGCTGATCGCGCCGGTGCAGAGCACGGCCTGCGATCGGCTCGCCGGGCAGCTCAAGGCTTTCCTGCTCGGCTCGAGCGCCGAGGAGAACACGGTGGTCTCGCGACCGCAGTAGTCGAATCTCCTTCCCCGGACCGCATTGAACCTGTGGTCGGTGGCGCGGATCGAATGTTTGTTGGGCGGGGGCGGTCAGCCCGCGTTCAGCTGGCGGGTCGCACATTCGGCAACGGCGGCAGCCGTGGTAAGTGTGCGGCGGGGGAACGAGGAGAAACGATGCAAATTCAGCGCTCGCGCAGGTCTCTGCCCGTGGTCGCCGTGCAAGCAACGGCAGTCGGTGCAGTGTGCGCATTCCTCATGGGTGGTTGCCCCAGCCAGCAGCAAGCAATCGTCCTCTTCCGGCGGCTCCTCCTCGTCGATGCCGTCGGGTGGCTCATCCGGCGGCTCCTCGTCGTCCTCGATGCCGTCCAGCTCATCGGGCGGCGGCGGTCGCTCGGGTTCCTCCATGCCGAGCCCGGGCGGCTCGCAATCGTCTTCTCAGGGCCGCAGCGGTTCGTCCGGCGGGCAAAGCGGCTCGAGCATGCCGCAGCAGTCCGGCGGCAGCTCGGGCGGATCGCAGGGATCACAGGGAGGCAGTCAGTCCAGCGGCGGTAGTCAGGGCGGCAGCCAGGGTGGCGGCAGCCCCGGTTCGCAGAGTGGCCAGAGCGGGCAAAGCGGTCAGAGCAACGGTCCGAATGTGACCGTCGGCGCGAACCTGCCGGGTGGGCTGCCGACTGTCGGCATTCCGATGCCCAGCACCGGTGGCCCGAGCGGCGGCGGTGGGCAGCAAGGCAGCCCGCAGAACCAGAGCAGTTCTCCTGATGCGAGCCCCGGCGGTTCGGCGGGCGGCACGCCCCAGGAAAGCATTTTCCGCGGCTCGAGCGGCGGCGGTGGTGCCAGCGGTGCGCAGTCTCAGAGCGCCGGTGGTGCATCCGGCGGCGGCGGGTCGGCGGGTGGTGGCTCGGCCGGCGGCGGTGGTGCCGCAGGCGGCGGCGCGGCTGGAGGCGGCGGAGCTGCGGGTGGTGGCGGAGCTGCGGGCGGCGGTGGCGCGGCCGGTGGCGGCGCAGCGGGTGGTATGCCTAACGCCGGTGGCGGCGCCTCTGGCGGTGGTGCGGGCGGTTATCCGTCTTCGGGCGGTAGCAATGGCGGTGGTGGCGGCGGTGGAATGACCACTGGCGAACGCACCGCTCAGATCGATCATGAGCTCGACGCGTCGCTTGGAGTCTTCGACGGACGCATTCGCGACGAGCAGGCGACCATCGCCGGTCAGCGCGGCGGACGGAATGGCTCCGGGGCCGGCGGCGGCGCGGGCAACGAGAACGAGCCTGGTGGCTCGGGTGGCAATGGCGGCAACAGCACCGGCAAGAATGGTAATGGCGGCAACGACGGCCAGGGCGGCGCAGCCGGCGGTCGTGGCGGCGCGAGCGGACAGGGTCAAGGGCAGGGAGAAGGTGAAGGCAACGGCCGCGGTGACGGCAAGCAGGGCGGGGGCGGTGGAGTCGGCGGCGGTGCAGGCGGAGGCGCGGGCCCGAACACCGTGCCGGCCGACATTCCGGACGGCAGCGACGATGACATCGTGGCGCGTCAGCTGCGCGAAGCCGCGCAGAAGGAGACGGATCCGGAGCTGCGCGAGAAGCTGTGGCAGGAATATCGCGACTACAAGAAGAACACGGGTTGAGTTTCGAGGAATCAGTTTCAGGTCATACGCACATGAATCGCTCTATCGCACTCGTCGTCCTGGCCGCGGCCGCATTCGGCTCCGCAGGCTGCGTCACTCACGAAACCAGGCCGCAGGCGCAGATCAAAGCGATTCAGGCCTCGCAGGAAATCCCGCAGGATCAGCTGCTCGACGTCGCGGTGAAGCTGTTCGACGACAACGTGCCGAAGGACGAGAAGACGCTCGAGAAGGAGCACATCTTTCCTGAAGTGCGCAAGGCCGAGGCGCGCTACTTCCCGATGCAGATCCGCAATACGCTCGAAGGCACCGGCCATTGGGGCCAGGTGCGCGTAGTGCCAGCCGATGCCGCTGCACTCGACGTGCAAGTCTCCGGCAAGATCATGGAGTCGACCGGCCAGCTGCTGCGCATCGACATGACAGTCGTCGACGCGACCGGTCGGTTGTGGTTCAAGCGCGAGTACCAGCAGACCGCCGATACGCGCTCGTACAAGGACCAGAGCGGGCAGCCGCGCGATCCGTTCCAGAATCTCTACAGCACCTTCGCCAACGATCTGCTCGCCTATCGCCAGCAGATGCAGGTCGCGGACCTCGAGACCATCCGCCGTGTCTCCGAGCTGCGCTTCGCGCAGGATCTCGCGCCGTATGCGTTCGAGTCGTACCTGACTCAGGACAAGAAGAAGGCTACGTACCAGGTCGTGCGCTTGCCCGCGGACGACGATCCGCTGCTGGTGCGCATGGACCGCATCCGCGAGCGCGACTACGCGCTGATCGACACGGTCAACGAGCACTATTCGCTGTTCGCGGAAAACATGTCCGAGCCGTACACCAACTGGCGGCGCTACAGCTATGCAGAGCTGGAAGCGGAGGACGAAGCGAAGCGCTCGGCGCTGACGCGCAAGCTCCTCGGCGCCGCGGCGATCGTCGGCGGCCTGGTGGTCGGCTCCGAGGCGAACACTTATGCCGGGCAGGCTGCGGCCACCGGCGCGATTTTTGGCGGCGCGTATGCAATCAAGAGCGGCTTCGACAAGGGCGCGGAAGTGAAGATGCACTCCGATTCTCTGAAGCAGCTCGGGGAATCCTTCCAGGCCGAAGTCCAGCCGATGGTCGTCGAGGTCGAAGGGCGCACTCTGCAGCTCAAAGGCACGGCCGAAGAGCAGTACCACGAGTGGCGGCGACTGTTGAAGGAACTCTACGAGAACGAGACCGGTGTTCCGGTCCAGACGCCTGCAGCGGCTCCGCCGGCTGCGCCCGCCGCCCCGAACAGCGGCGGGTAAAGCGCCACCGATTTCTTTCGACACGACACATCGCATGATGCTGGAGAGCGGGCAGGAACTGTCTGCGAGATTCATTCTCGTCCGACGTCTGGGGACAGGCGGCAGCGGCGAAGTCTGGCTTGCGCAGGATCGCGAGCGCGGCTGCTTCGTCGCTCTCAAGATCCTGCGCGACGATCTGATGCAGGATGTGGCTGCGATCGCAGCCCTGCAGCGCGAGTCCGAGCAGATTCGGACGCTCGACCACCCGAACATATTGCGGGTCGACGGCGTGCATCGCACCGGCCGGCATACCTGGATCGCGATGGAGTACGCGTCCGGCGGCGACCTTTCGCAGCTGCGCGGTCGCGGATACCGGGAGATCCTTCTGCACGCAGCGCTGCCGATCACGGCGGCGCTGGAGCATGCGCATCGCGCCGGCATCGTCCATCGCGACGTGAAGCCTTCTAATGTGTTGCTCGCGTCCGATGGCACGCCGCGCCTCACGGACTTCGGCATGGCTCTGGTCACTGCCGCGAAGCCTGCTGCCAACGCGGGTCTCGGCTCGCCGTACAGCATGAGCCCGCAGCAGGCGGCCGGAGCCGCGGCGAGCCCTGCGGATGACATCTACGGGTTCGGGGCAATGCTCTACGAGCTGCTGTCGGGCTATCCGCCGGCCTACGGCGATGGCAAGCTCGACAGTCCAGGTCAAACCCTCGCGGCATTGCCAGCAACGGTGCCTGCACCGCTCGCGCGGCTCGTCGCGCGGCTGCTCGCCGAATCTCCGGCCGACAGACCCGCCGACATGCAAAGCATCGAGCGCGAGCTGGCTGCCATACTGGCCGCGCCGCCTGTCACATCGGTCGAACCCGTGAACCCGTCAACGCCGAATCCCGCTCCGATTCGAGTCGAGCCGCCCAACATGCGCGCGACCTCGCAGAGCGAGCCGCTGCGCGGTGAATGGCAGCGCTCGGCGCCGCAGCGGACGACTGCGGACGAGCTGCGGCGGCAGGGATTTCGTCGCGGCCTCGGCGCGGCGTCGATCGTCGCCGGCATCGCCGCGATCGTCTTCGTATTCTTCGCGTTGCCGCGCTGGGTAGGCAGCGAGCAGCCGGCGCGCTACCAGCCCGCTTCATCATCGATACCGGCGAAACCGGCCGCGGCGGAAGAGCCGAAGAAGGAAGTCGACTTCGCCGCGCTCGCGCGCGCCAAGCAGGATGCGGACGATCGTCGCGGACCGATCGAGGAGCGCTTGAAGAAGCTTGCGGCGCGCGCCGCCGAGCAATGGGGCGGCGAGGAATTCAAGCGCGCGAACGACGAGCTCGCTGCAGGCGACAAGGATTACGAGAAGCGCGAGTACGTCACTGCGCTCGAGCACTTCATGGCGATCGAGCCTTTGCTGACGACGTTGGAGAAGCGCGCTGGCGAGGTGCTGACAGCGCAGCTGAAGGGCGGCGCCACTGCTTTGCAGGAAGGACGCTCCGCCGATGCCAAGAGCGCGTTCGTGCTCGCAGTGAAAATCGAGCCCGGCAACAAGGTCGCCGAGCACGGACTGAAGCGCGCCAACACGCTCGACGAGGTGCTGAATCTCGTCGCAGGCGCCGAGCGCATGGAGAAAGAATCGAATCCGGTCGGTGCGGTCGAGCAGTTTCGCAAGGCCCTCGCGCTCGACGGCGAGGCGCCGCGCGCCGCCGACGGCATTGCGCGCATCGAAGCGAAGTTCGCTGCGGACGCGTTCGCGAGCACGATGGCGCGAGGTTACGCGGCGCTCGCCAAGGCCGATTACGCGGGTGCGCGCTCCGCATTCGAAGCAGCGCGCCGCGTGCGCCCGAACGCTCCGGAGATCCCGCAGGCCTTGCGACAGATCGAGCAGGAGCAGCGCACCGGCGACATCTCGGCGAGGCTCAGCGTCGCGCAAGGGGACGAAGGGCAGGAACGCTGGGCCGATGCGCTCAAGGGATATCGTGCGGTCGCCGAGCTCGACTCGACGGTGGCTGCGGCGCAGGAAGGCATCGCGAGAACTTCGCCGCGCGCTGCGCTCAACGAGCAGCTGGAGTTGTACTTGACGCAACCGGAGCGCCTCTTCAGTCAGCCCGTGCGTGCAGCCGCGCGCGACACGTTGGCGCGAGCCGCGAGCATCTCTAATCCCGGTCCGCTATTGCAGAAGCAGATGGTGACCTTGAAGGATTGGATCGCGCGCGCCGACGTGCCGGTGTCGGTCGCGCTGCAATCGGACAACGTCACGCAAGTGACCATTTATCGCGTCGGGCCGCTGGGCACGTTCGCCGAGCGCTCGCTCGACCTCGTGCCGGGCAGCTACACCGTGGTCGGTACTCGGCCCGGCTATCGCGACGTGCGGCGCGAGATCAACGTACGTCCGGGCGCAGCGACCGAGCCCGTCGTGATTCGCTGCGAGGATCGCATTTGAGCGCGCTGGTCGTTCGCGAATCCCTGGGTGAGCGCCGCTTTGCGGCGACGGACTTTCCGATCGCAGTCGGAGGCACGGGCAGCGCAATCGTGATGGCCGGGCGACCGCCGGGCCCCGAAGCGTATATCGGCATGCACGAGGATCAGCTGTTCGTGCAGCCCGCCGACGGCGCGGAAATCCTGCACAACGGCGTGCGCGTACAGCGCTCGACGTGGCTGCGCGCCGGCGATGTCGTGAATCTCGGCGCCGCGCGCCTGCGTATAGCTGCCAACGACGACGAGCGCGTGGTCGAAGTCGATGATGGCAGCGGCGGCAACATCACCGCGCCGCCCATCATTCCTGAGAGCGCGCGTTTGCACGGACTGAGCGAGGGCGACGCCGAGCGAATCGAAGCGATTCGTTTTCGCGCTTCCGAAGCCGCGAAGCCGGTCCGTCGCATCTCGGTGACGCCGCTGCGCCTCGTGCTGGGCGTGATGGCAGTCATCGCTGCTGTGGTGCTGTGGTTCATCTTCACGGCGATGTCCGTCAGCCTGCTCACGGTCCCGGCAAAGGCGAGCGTGCGCATCACCGGCGGCCTGCCCGCTGTGCGTCTCGGAGATCGCGTGCTGTTGCAATCAGGCAATTACCACGTTCGCGCAGAGCTGCCGGGCTACAAGCCCGCCGAGCTGCCGATCAAGGTCACTAAGGCGCCGAACCAGTCGTTCACGCTGACGCTGGCGAAGCTGCCCGGTCGCTTGCGCGTCGAGGTCCCCGCCGCTGCGCGTGTGACGCTCGACGGCAAGGAAGCCGGCACCGCGCCCGGCGAGTTCGAGCTCGCCGCTGGCCGTCACAGCGTGGCCATCGCGGCTGAGCGCTATCAACCATTCACTGCCGACGTGACTGTCGAAGGTCTCGGTAAGACGCAGACGTTCAAGCCGCAACTCGTGCCGGGCTGGGGCGTTGTCACGGTGACGTCGGAACCGGCGGGCGCACAGCTGCTCGTCAATGGCGAGCCGCGCGGCGCCACGCCCCTGAAGGCCGAGATCATGGCAGGCGCGCATCCGGTGGAATTGCGTCTCGAAGGGTTCAAGCCCTGGACGACTGACATTCTGGTCAAGGCGAACGAGCCGCTGTCGCTCGGTCCGGTCAAGCTCGGCTTGCCGGACGGTCGACTCGCCGTGCGCTCGGATCCGCCCGGCGCGAGCGTGTCGGTGGCCGGCGTGTATCGCGGCCAGACGCCGATCGATCTGGAGCTGCGGCCGGATATCGATCACAGCATCGTCCTGACGCGACCCGGCTACGAAGCCGCCACTCGCCAGGTGTCGATGGGTGCAGGCGAGCAGCGCACGCTCTCGATTGCGCTCGGCGGTGTGTTCGGCGAAGTCGCCGTGCGCGCGTTGCCAGCCGACGCGCAGTTGTATGTCGACGGCAAGCTTAGCGGCGCTGCCAACCAGACTCTGCGGCTGGTCGCGACTACGCACGACATCGAGATTCGCAAAGCCGGCTTCGTCGACTTCAAGACCAGCGTCACGCCGCGTCCGGGCGTGCAGCAGCGCGTCGATGCGACGTTGCTGACGCCTGAGCAATCGCGCATCGCGGCGACGCCCGCGGTCGTGAAAACGAAGTTCGATCAGCAGCTGCGTCTGATGCCGATCGGCCACTTCACGATGGGCAGCCCGCGTCGCGAGCCGGGCCGCCGCGCCAACGAGCAGCAGCGCGACGTGGAGTTCAAGCGCGGCTTCTATATCAGCGTGACGGAAGTGAGCAACGCGCAGTTCCGGCGCTTCAAGCCCGAGCATCGCTCCGGCATCGTCGGCAATCACACGCTCGATCTCGACAACCAGCCGGTGGTCGCCATCACGTGGGCGGAGGCGGCGCTGTACTGCAATTGGCTGTCGGAGCAGGACGGCCTGCCGCCCGCATACGAGAAGAAGGGCGAAGGGCTGGTGGCCGTGAATCCCATGACCAAGGGCTACCGGCTGCCGTCCGACGCGGAATGGGAATGGGCTGCGCGCAACGAGGGCGGCGGCAAGCTGCGGCGCTATCCGTGGGGCGACGCGCTGCCGGTTACGCCGCGCTCCGGAAATTACGCGGACGCGACCGCACGATTGATCGTGCAGGATGTCATTCCGGATTATGACGACGGCTTTGCCGCGTCCGCGCCCGTCGGCAAGTTTCCGGCGAATTCGCTGGGCCTGCAGGATCTCGGCGGCAATGTCGCCGAGTGGGTGCACGACTACTATATTGTGACCGCGGACACGGGCCAGACGCTGGTCGATCCGCTCGGCCCGACGGATGGCAAGCAGCACGTCATTCGCGGCGCGAGCTGGAAGCACTCCGGTGTGACCGATCTGCGGCTCTCCGCGCGCGACTTCGGTGATGGCGCGCGCAACGACGTCGGCTTCCGCATCGCGCGCTACGCCGAGTGAGCGGGGATAATCATGAATCCGCAAATGCGCATGCTGGTTCTGCTCACCGTCTTCTGGGTGGCGGGCTCGCTGCTGCTCGCCGCAGAGTCGCCGTCGACGTCTGCAACCAAGCCGGCAGCTGCTGCGAAAGCGCCGGATGCCGCCAAGCCGGATGCCGCCAAGCCGGATGCCGCCAAGCCGGATGCCGCCAAGACCGACGCTACCAAGACCGACGACGCCAAGACCGACACCAAGGAGGCAAGCAAGGCCGGCAACAAAGAGTCCGGCTCGGCAGCCTCCAAGCCCTCGATCGCCGAACAGGCCGAAGCGGCTCTCAAGGCCGCCTACGAGGCCGATCCCAAGGTGGCGTCAAAGCCCGACCCGGACGCCGCCAAGGACGACACGCAGATGCCGCCTGGCGGCAGCGCGCCGAAAGGACCGTCGCCGCAGCGCTTCGTGCCGAGCGAGCAGGTTCGCGCCGACTTCGACGTCTCATTTCCGATCGACATCTGACGCAAAGAGCATCCCATGGTTACTGCCGTTGCACCGGTTCCGCGTCGCATCTCCTACCCGAGCGAGTTCTTCGTCACGCTGATCGCGCTCATCTTCACTGTGCTCGTCGTTCACGCGACCTATGTCGCGTGGATCACGCCGAAGGGCGACGCGATCGTCGCAGCGGAGCAGGCGCGCATGCACGCCGATCCGAACTTCGTGCCGGACCGCACGTTCCTGCTGGTGGTGAACGGCTACGCGCAGGAGGCCGAGATCATCCACTTCCTGTGGGCGATGCTGATCATCGGCTACAAGTGGCTGCTGTTGCGGCGCGAGCGCAACCTCCTCGACCGTGACCTGATCCACGTGCCCGAAGGCATCAAGGTGTTGCCGGAGGACGCGAAGGATTACGCGCGGCAACTGGAGCAGCTGCCGCAGGAAGAGAAGGGAATGCTCGTCGTGCGCGCTCTGCAGCGCACGCTCGATCGCTTCGCCGCGACGCGCAGCATTCGCGATTCGGCCGAGACGTCCCGCGCCGTCTGCGATACCGAGGCCGACCGGCTAGACTCGGGGTTCGCGATGATCCGCTACGTCGCGTGGGCCATCCCGGCGA